>MDTA01055129.1_pt1 | contig 12207 bp, 11 predicted proteins | sample 811151 | NCBI WGS metagenome assembly MDTA01 (sample SAMN05326648, study PRJNA326480) | marine metagenome | isolation source: seawater | place: Indian Ocean: South | collected 2010
ATCAGAGGTAAATGAAAAAAATATGAGTTTTGTTTATACATTATCAAAAATTCTTAAAATAAAAGAGAAAAATTTTATAAATTCACTTAAATCTTTCAAAGGACTGAAACACAGACACGAAATTGTTTTTAAAAACAAAAGTAAAGTATTTATTAATGACTCTAAAGCAACAAGTTTCGAAGCAACTCAATTTGCATTAAAAAATAATCATAATATTTTGTGGATTCTTGGCGGACTTCCTAAGAAGGGTGACAAATTTAAATTACAAGATGTTAAAAAAAATATTATTAAAGCTTATATTATTGGGAAACATACAAAATTTTTTGAAAAATATTTAAGTGGAAAGATCAATTTTAAATTATCAAAAACTCTATATAGTGCTGTAAATTCAATATTTAAGGAATTAAAAAACTTAAAAGAAAAAAAAGTTACCATTTTATTTAGCCCAGCAAGTGCATCATATGACCAATTTAAAAACTTTGAAGATAGAGGAAGCAAATTTAGTAAATTAATAAATAGTTTTACAAAAAAATATTTTTAATTTTATGAATAAAATTTTTAAAATAGAAAATTATTGGAGAAATATTGACAAACATATATTAGCAAGTTTTTTTTTGCTATTTGTTTTAGGCATATTTTTTTCTTTTTCTTCTACATCTTTCTTAGCAGATGAAAGATTAAAAAAAGGCTACTATTTCTTTTTTCAAAAACATCTTCTCTATGCCACTATATCCTTTATTATAATGATTTTTATATCAACACTTAATACAAATATAATTAATAAGAGCTTAATACCTGTTTTTTTATTTTTTTTATTATTACTTATTTTAGTCCCTTTTTTTGGTGTTGAAGTAAAAGGTGCAAAAAGATGGTTAAATTTTTACCTTTTTCGTTTCCAGCCCATCGAATTTGTAAAACCATTTTTTATATTAGTTATTGCTCAGATTATTGCCTCAGATCGAATTAAAAATTTACATTATTCACATCTAATTACATTCATTCTTCTCTCAATCATCACTTTACTTCTTTTATTTCAACCAGATTTAGGACAAACGGTTTTACTTTTTGCAACTTGGATTTCCATAATTTTTGTCTCAGGCTTTAATGTTTTATTTCTTTTTATAATATTAGCTTTTGTTATATTTCTCTTTTTCATTTTATTGTATTTAGCTCCAGAAAAATTTAATTATATAATTACAAGACTTACATCTTTTATGGACCCTGAAAAATCTGGAAATTTTCAGTCTCAAAAAGCTATCGAAGCAATTAAACAAGGTGGTTTAAAGGGACAAGGAATGGGAGAGGGTATTTTAAAGGAGAGTGTTCCAGAGGCACACACCGATTACATAATTACTGTTGTAAGCGAAGAATTTGGCTCGTTAATATCAATATCTATAATCACTATTTTTTTGTTTGTCTCTTTTAGAATAATTAGAAAAGCCGTAAATTCTTCAAATAATTTTTATAAACTATCGCTTTGTGGATTAATGTCACTATTAATTTTTCAAACTTTTATACATGTTGGTGTGAATGCAAACCTATTACCAACAACTGGAATGACTCTACCATTTTTAAGTTATGGTGGTTCTTCATTATTATCTAGCGGAATAGTTGCTGGTATACTTCTAAATTACTCTTCTTTAAGGGAAAATAGCGAATGAAATATGACAATAAAAAAATTATTATAGCAACAGGTGGGACAGGTGGTCATATTTTTCCATCATTAAGTTTAGCTGAATTTTTTAATTCAAAATACCAAGTAGAAATTGTTACTGACCAAAGAGGTGTAAAATATCTAAATAATTATAGAAAAAGCGATATAAAGATAATCAATTCAGGAACGGTTTTTAAAAAAAATATTTTAGGTGCTTTTCTAGGAATTACAAAAGTAATTTACTCATTTATTTCCTCAATTTTTTTAATGGTAAAATCTAGACCAAAATTAGTTATTGGTATGGGTGGCTATTCTTCGTTTCCTATTTGTGTAGCAGCTTATTGCCTTAGAATACCGGTTGTAATTTATGAAAATAATTTAATTATAGGTAAAGCTAATAAATTCCTTTTACCAATAGTTAAAAAAATTTTAGTTTCTACAAATGACATTAAAGGAATAAGTTCTAAATATAGGGAAAAAATATTTCTATCTGGATATTTAATTAGAAATCATATTTTACATTTAAAAAAAGATAAAATTGAATTATCTGATGAAAAAAACTTGTCCATATTGATAATGGGAGGAAGTCAATCAGCTAAAATTTTTGGAGAGCTTTTACCTAATATAATAGTTAAATGTTTAAAAAGTGGCATTAGACTAAGAATTTATCAACAATGTTTAGATAATCAGATAGATAAAATAAATAAAATATATAAAGAAGCCGAATTAGATTTTGAGCTTTTTTCTTTCACTGATGATATATCAAAATATTATAAAGTAGCAGATTTAGCTATAACAAGATCAGGAGCTTCATCTTTGGCTGAATTAATCAATTTAAGAATACCTTTTATCGCGGTACCCTTACCTTCCGCAGCAGATAATCATCAATTTATTAATGCTAATTATTTTAAAGAGAAAGGATATTGTTTTTTATTAGAAGAAAGATTCGTTTCTGCTAAATTGTTTGAAATGATCAAAAACTTAAAAACAGATGAAAAAAAATTGTTTTTAATTAAAAAAAAAATGTCAGAACATTCAGATATAGATGCGTTTTATAAAGTTGAAACATTAATTGAAAAAATAATAAATGAGTAAAATTGATATAGAATTAAAAGATAAAATTCATTTTATTGGTATAGGAGGAATTGGAATGAGTGGCTTAGCTCAGGTTATAAAAACCATGGGATTTAAAGTTCAAGGAAGTGATTTAATTAATAGCAAAAATGTCGAAAGATGTAAAAAAATTGGAATCAAAGTATTCAAATCACATAAAAAAAATAATATTAAAGATTGTACAATAGTTGTGAGATCATCAGCGGTTAGAAATGATAATCCTGAAATTAAAGCAGCAAAAGAAAATAAAATTAATATTCTTAAAAGAGCTGAAATGCTAGCTCATGTTGTTTCTCTTAAAACAAATATTGTTATTACAGGCTCACATGGTAAGACAACAACCACTTCTCTAATTTCTAAAATATTATCATCCGCAAAATTTGATCCCACTATAATTAATGGAGGAATTATTAATTCTTTTAGAAGCAATGCTAGATTAGGTAAAGGTGAATGGGCAGTTTTAGAAGCAGACGAGTCAGATGGAAGTTTTCTTAATTTTCCAGTTAACTATTCTGTAGTTACAAATCTTGATAAAGAGCATATGGATTTTTATAAGAATTTTAAAAATTTACAAAATTCTTTTATAAAATTTCTCAATAAAACACCTTTAATAGGCAAATCTTTTGTCTGTATAGATGATTTTGGATTGAAAAAATTGATACCTAAAATAAATAACAAAAACTTTTTAACTTACGGCTTTTCAAAAAAAGCAAATTTTAGAATTTTAAAACCTTTTTATAAAAAAGATCACTCAATTTTTGATTTAAAAATATCTGTTCCAGGTTCTAAAAATAAATATATAAAAAAAATAAAACTAAATCTTATTGGAAAGCATAATATTTTAAATGCTTCTGGAGCTATTGCCTTATGTTTACATATTGGAATTCAAATTAATATAATAAAAAATTCGTTAAAAAATTTTACAGGTATACAAAGAAGGTTAACAAAAGTCTTTTCAATTAATAAAAGAGAATTTTTTGATGATTATGCCCACCACCCAACAGAGATCAGATCAGTTTTAAAAAGCTTAAAGATAACTTCTTTAGGAAGAAAAGTAGTTTCTGTTTTTCAACCGCACAGATATTCAAGATTAAAGTTACTAAAAAAAGATTTTGCAAGCGCTTTTAAATATTCAGATTTGGTTATCTTATGTCCAGTTTATCCAGCAGGAGAAAAAATTGATAAAAAATATAATCCTATTAATTTTGCAGAATTGATTTCTAAAAATTCTAAAGTTCAGGTAATAACTATTGAAAATGAAAACGATCTAAAAAATTTTTTTATTAAAAATTTATTAGAAGACGAAATAGTAGTATGTATGGGTGCAGGGTCTATTTCAAAGTGGATACGAGAAATGAATTTATAGATAAAAAAACATGATTTATAAAAACGAAAAGCTTTCAAAGTACAACTGGTTTAATTTAGGAGGTCCTGCAAGAATATTTTTTAAGCCAGATTCTGAGTCTGATCTTAAGAATTTTTTAGATAAACAAGGTAAAAATGAAAAAAATATATATATCTTGGGTGCAGGATCAAATACTCTTTTCAGAGACTCAGGATTCGATGGTTTGATAATTAAACTTGGAAAAGCTTTTACATATTCAAAATTATTAGAAGATAACAAAATTGAATTCGGAGCTGCTACTTTAGACAAAAGAGCTTCAGACTTTGCTGCAGAAAACTCAATTTCAGGATTTGAGTTTTTATCATGTATACCTGGAAGTATTGGCGGGGCAATTTCAATGAACAGTGGTTGTTATAACTCTGATATATCTAAAATCTTTTTCTCTCTTAAAGCTATGACTTCAAGCGGGGAGATAAAATTATTCACTAAAGATCAAATAAAATTCTTTTATAGAGGGAGTAATTTTGACAAAAATTTAATTATTTTAAGTGTTGTATTACAGGGTAAACCTGGAAATAAAAATGAAATTGAAAAAAAAAAAACCGTCTTTATAAATCAAAAAAAAGACAGCCAACCTAGCAAAATTAAAACATGCGGTAGTACGTTTAAAAATCCAGAAAACCAGAAAGCATGGAAACTTATTAGATTATCAAACTGCTCTAGTTTAAGTGTAGGTGGCGCAAGCATTTCACCCAAACATAGCAATTTTTTTTTAAACAATGGAAAAGCAACCTCTTCAGATGTTGAGACTTTAATAGAAGACGTAAGAAAAAAGGTTTTTTTAAAAACAGGAATAAAATTGGAGTTAGAAATAAAAATTATAGGAGAAAAATAAAATTGCCAAAAAGAAAAATTCTTGTTGTTTTAGGAGGTAACTCTAAAGAAAGAGAAATAAGCTTAGAGACAGGAAGATCATGCATTCTAGCATTAAAAAAGATTGGTTTTAATGTTATAAAATTTGATCCTAAAATTTTATCTTTAACCAAAATAAAACAATTCAATCCAGATGTAATATTTAATGCCCTACATGGAAAAGAGGGTGAGGATGGTACTGTACAAAGTTTTTTTGAACATTTTCGTATACCATATACGCATTCCGGAGTTCTCTCATCAATGATTGCTATGAACAAACATTTATCCAAACAACTATTTAAGACAAATAAAATTAGAACTCCAAATTATTTTTTATTGAATCGTAATGATTATTCAAATGTAAATCTTGTAAAAAAAATTAAGAAGAATCGATTAAGATTTCCAATAGTGATAAAACCAAATGACGAAGGATCAAGCATAGGGGTAAAAATATGTAAAAATTTAACTTTGCTTAAAAAAGAATTTAGAAAATCAATTAAGAATTATGAAAGTCTAATATTTGAAACCTATATTCCAGGCCAGGAAATACAGGTAGCAGTTATCGGTGGAAAATCTATTGGAGCAATTGAATTAAGACCAAAAAGAAAATTTTATGATTATGAGGCAAAATATAAAAAATCAGCCAAAACTTTACATATTATGCCAGCCGCAATTTCAAAAAAAAAATATAGAGAAGTATTAAAAATTTCTCAAAAGGCAAGCAAAACATTGAAATGTAGTGGAATTGTAAGATGTGACTTTAGATTTTATAAAAATAAATTCTTTCTTTTGGAAGTAAATACACAACCTGGAATGACCAGCTTATCTCTCGTACCTGAAATTGCAAAATACTCAAATATTTCTTTTGTAAAATTGGTAAAATGGATGGTTAGTGACGCTGGTATTAATAGATGAAAAAGAAAAAAAGCTTTTTTTTATGGTTATATTTATTTATTTTTCTTACAACATATAGCTTAGACTCAGTTCAAAACAAAAAAAAATATTTTCTTCCAATCAAAACAATTGAAATTGATGGAATTATAAATGCAGATAAAGAAGATATAAAAGAAAGATTAAATGTCTTTTTAGGAAAAAGCATATTTTTGATAAGCAGAAATCAACTAAAAGAGTTGGCAATCGATTTAAAATTTATTAAAGAGATTAAAGTCAAAAAAATCTATCCGGATAAAATTAAAGTTTTAATAGTCGAATACAAACCAATAGGTTTTTTTATAAATACAAACAAAAAATTTTTAATTCTTGATCAAGGAAATATTATTAAAAATTCTGAGATTAAAAAGGTAAATAATTTACCACTTGTATATGGCAAAGGTGGTGAAAAAAATTTTCATATTTTTTATGAATCTTTAGAAAAATTAGATTTGCGAATAGAATTGGTAAAACAATTTAATTATTATGATATTAATAGATGGGATATTATCCTGAAGGATGGTAAAGTTCTTAAATTACCATCTAAAAATTATGATAATTCAATTAAAAAGTTTTTGTCAATTTATAAAAAAAATAACTTTGAAAATTTTAAAACTTTTGATTTTAGAATAAATGGTCAACTTATATTAAAATAGGAAGTGATGAACCAAGAAAGGTTGATAGCAGAAATATCTGACGATAAAATTCGTTATGTTATTTATGAGTGTGATAAAAATTTACAATATAAAATTTTAAAAAAAAAGATATCTGAAAACATTGGAATAGAAAAAGGAAAAACTTTAGATTTCGAATATACCGCAAAAAAAATAAATGAAGATTTAAAAATACTAGAGAAAGAAACTGATAAAATCTTTAGAAATATTTCGATTATAATTAACGAGCCTGAAACGTCTTGTACAAATCTTTCAGGTTTTAAAAAACTTAATGGATCAAAAGTTGAAAAAAGTGATTTGGATTATATTTTAAATGAAGCAAAAAGTTCTATTATAAAAAACCAGGAAAAAAACTCTATATTACATATTCTTAATTCAAATTTTATTTTGGACAAAATCAAAAAAAAAAAAAATTCCACTACATCTTCACGGAGATCATTTAAGTTTACATATGACTTTTATTTCTTTGCCAAAAAATAACTTAAAAAATATTAGGACTCTTTTTAGCAGTAGTGATTTGAAAATTGATAGAGTAATAAGCAAACCATTTGCTTGTGGAATAGATTTATTGAGTAAAAATAAAGGTGCAAAAAATTTTGTTTTAATTAATTTTGATAAAGAAGTAAGCAGTATCTCTCTTTACGAGGACTCCTCTTTAGTATTCTTGAAAATCTTTCCTTTTGGAACTAATTCTATCTTAAGAGATATTATTCAACTTTGTTCTATAAAAGAAAATGAGGCTAGAGTTATTATCAGAAAATCGAATTTAATAGATAATTCAAATAATAAAAACAAATACGTAGAAAAAGATTTATTTACAGAGTCTGAATTTAAAAAATTAAGTATTAATCATGTAAATAATATTATCAGAGTAAGAATTAATGAAATGATAGATTATATTTATAATAAAAATAAAAATTTAGATTATGTTAACAAAAAAATTCTACGAGCCCATTTATTCTTTGAAGATAAGGATATTTTAGAAAATCTATCCAAAATATTTCAAGAATCATTTAAAGTTGATGCATCAAAAACCCAAATTGAATTGTTGCCATTAAACGATTTTTCAGCTTTGTCTGGAGCTGCTGAGCTTATTTTTAAGGGGTGGGATAAGGAAGTTATTCCGCTGAATCAAAGAAAAAAATCATTAATTTCAAGTTTATTTGCGCGTTTTTTCTCATAATAATTTTTGTAGTCTTTTGTAATATTAGTTGTTTTTTACTAAAATTATATTTTTTGTATAAATTTACCATGTGGGGAAAAAACCAAAAAACTCTTAGTAAAGAAGCGAGCTTTTCTGGAATAGGCTTACATTCTGGAACGACAGTCGACGTTACCTTAATTCCGGCAAACTCTAATTCTGGAATAGTTTTTAAAAGAATTGATTTAGAAAAAAATAACGAAATTATTGCAAATTTCAAGAATGTTTCTTCTGCTAAACTATGCACAAAAATAGAAAATAATTTTGGAGCAAGTGTTTCAACTATAGAACATTTGATGGCTGCGTTTTATATATGTGGAATTGATAATTTAATTGTAAATTTAAATGGTCCAGAAGTTCCAATAATGGATGGTTCTGCAAAGGATTTCGTTCAAATTATAAAAAAATGTGGACTTAAGACACTTGAAGGCAAAAGAAAATTTATAAAAATTAAAAAGAAAATTGAACTTAAAGAGGATGAAAAATTAATAAATATATCTCCAGCAAATAATAATTTTGAAGTTAAATTTACATTAAATTATAAAAATAATCCTTTAATTCAAACTCAATCAAACAGCACAAGCTTTCAAGAGAAAGAATTAGAAGACATTTATACTGCAAGGACTTTCTGTTTATACGAAGATATAGAGGGAATTAAATCTATTGGTTTAGCAAAGGGAGGTTCATTAGATAATGCGATTGTAGTTCAGGGGAACAAAATACTTAACCAAGGTGGTCTTAGGTCGAAAAAAGAATTTGTTAATCATAAGATACTCGATTTAGCTGGTGATTTTATGTTGTCAGGCTCAAGAGTTATTGGATCAACAGAATGTATACACGGTGGTCACGCTTTAACAAACAAGTTTTTGAAAAAGATTTTTTCAGACAAGAATAATTACGATATCGTTGAAAATGAGTCCTCATCAACAAATGTAAGAAAAATCGTTCCTCTTAATAAGAGACTTGCTGTAAACGCTTAAATTTTAACATCATTTTACGCGGGGTATTTTTTTTGTTATTAATATCTTATGCGTTTATTTTTAATAGTTATTTTTTCACTTTTATTATTTTTTTCTTGCTCTAAAAAGCCTCAAGCAGTTGCACCACCTTCAACAAAAACAGAGGCTCTAAAGGTCTATCAAGAAGCTTTAGAGGAATTAAAAAATGGACAATTCTTAATTGCTTCAAGAAAATTTGATCAATCCGAAAGCCTATTGCCACAAACCGAGTGGGCAGCCAAATCAGCTTTAATGTCAAGCTATTGTCTCTATTCAATGAATTATTTTGATGAAGCAGTTTTAAATTTAAAAAGATTTACAAAAATTTATCCTGCAGATCCTAATATAGATTATGCTTATTATCTTATTGCAATAATTTATTATGAACAAATTCTAGATGAAGAAAAAGATATTGGACCATTAATTTTATCAAAAAAAACAATTGAAAATTTTTTGGAAAGGTTTCCTAATACTGACTATTCTATGGATTTAAAATTTAAATTAGATTTAGTTTATAATCAAATGGCTGCGAAAGAAATATCAATTGCAAGATATTATATTAAAAATCAAAAATGGATACCTGCTATTAATAGATTGAAAATTGTAGTAGATGAATATGACAAAACAATTTTCGTAGAAGAGGCTTTATTTAGATTGGTAGAAATCTATTATAGACTTGGTCTTGAAAATGAATCAAAGGCAGCAGCTGCATTATTGGGATACAATTATAACTCAAGTGAGTGGTATGAAAAATCATATACAATATTGAACAGAGACTACAAACCTATTGCTGCAGACAAAGATAAAGATGAAAAAAAATTGATTAACAGAATAAAAAAAATCTTTTTAATTGATGATTGATAATAAAAAAATTAAAAAATTATATACAGAAAAAGTATCAAAACTGTTGAAATTTAATAAAGCTTATTTTGATAAAGATCATCCTATAGCAACAGATTTAGAGTTTGACCAGTTAAAAAAAGAACTTTTAGATTTAGTTAAAAAATATCCATTCTTAAAAGAAATCAAAAATTTAGATAATATTGTAGGATTCAAGCCTTCTTCTAAATTTAAAAAAACACAACATGTCAAACCAATGCTTTCTTTAAGTAATGCTTTTAATAAAAAAGATATGTTAGATTTTCAAAAAAAAATAAAAAATTTTTTAAATATTAAAACACAAATTGAATTATCCGCAGAACCTAAAATAGATGGAATATCTGCTTCATTGAGGTATTTGAATGGGCAATTAATTTACGGTTTATCAAGAGGTGATGGAATTTTTGGAGAAGATATAACAGAAAATCTAGAAACCATAAAAGATATACCAAAAAAATTAATTAATGCTCCAGAAGTTATTGAAGTTAGAGGAGAAGTGTATATTGGAAAAAAAGATTTTGAAAAAATAAAAGATAAATTTGCAAATCCCAGAAATGCAGCTGCTGGCTCATTAAGACAAAAAGACTCAAGAGTAACTAAAAAAATACCATTAAAGTTTTTTGCTTATGGTATTGGTGAAACAAAACCTCAAATTTTTAAAAATCAATTTGATTTACTAAAAAAATTAAAAAATTGGAATTTTCCAATTAATCCTAATTGCAAAATAGTTGTTTCAATTGATGAAATAGAAGAGAACCATACAGAATTAGAAGATATGAGATCAAGTTTAGATTATGATGTAGATGGAATAGTTTATAAAGTAAACGATTTACATTTTCAGGATAGACTTGGTTCCACATCTAATTCACCAAGATGGGCGATTGCATACAAATTCTCTTCTGTAAAAGCTTCTTCTAAAGTTAAAGATATTGTGATTCAAGTGGGAAGAACTGGCGCCATTACTCCAGTAGCAAAAATTAACCCTGTTACAGTTGGAGGAGTTGTTGTTTCAAACGCAACATTACACAACGAAGATGAAATTAATAGAAAAGATATAAGAGTGGGAGACATTGTTACTATTCAAAGAGCAGGAGATGTAATCCCGCAAGTTTTGTCTGTTGATAAATCAAAAAGAAATAAAGGTAGCAAAAAATTTATTTTCCCAACTAAATGTCTTTGTGGCTTTGGTACAAAAAAGGAAATGAGCGTGGCGACAAAAAAAACAGATTCTGTTAGAAGATGTACAAGAGGTTACGAATGTGATTTCATTGCGAGGGAAAAACTAAAACATATAGTTTCAAAAGACGCATTTGACATTGAAGGACTTGGAAAAAAAGTAATTGATAATTTTTGGAATATAAATTTTGTAAAAACTCCAAGTGATATTTTTCGATTAAATTACGATAGAATAGAAAAACTTGAAGGTTGGGGTAAACTTTCAATCAAAAATTTAAAGAAAGCTATCGAAGAGTCAAAAAAAATAGTTTTAGATAGATTTATTTATTCAATAGGAATTAGGCATATAGGACAAGAAAATGCAAAAATTTTGGCAGGTTTTTTTAAATCAATTAAAAAATTCTCAGAATTATTTAATCATAAAAAAAGAAAGAATATACTAAAAAATCTGGATGATCTTGATGGAATTGGTGAAACACAAATCAGATCTATTGAAGATTTTTTTTCTAATAAAAAAAATTCAGAAATTATAGAGACCTTAATATCAGTTCTAGAAATAAAAGATTTCAAAAAAATTAATAAATCAGGTAAGTTGAGTAACAAAAATATAATGTTTACCGGAGGCTTTGCAAAAATGAGTAGATCAGAGGCTAAAGCAATAGCTGAAGAAAATGGTGCTAAAATTCTTGGAACAGTTACTAAAAAATTAAATTATCTTGTTGTTGGAAATTCAAAACCTACAAAAAAGAAAATTGATAGAGCTAAAGAACTTCAAATTGATTTAGTGACAGAAGACAGGTGGTACGAATTGCTAAAGAGGTGAACAGGCTTTAATAAGGTCTATTTTCTCCTTGATATTCATAAATCTAAATAAATTTTTTTTTACTTTTCTGTGATAATTGTTAATCCAGTCAATTTCATCGTCACTTAGGATTTTTTTATTTATAAGATCTTTCTCAATTGGCGCCATAGTTAGTTCTTCAAATTTATTTTTTTTAATATAAACCAGATTTTCAATTCTTATTCCAAATGATCCTGTTTTATAATATCCAGGTTCATTAGAAACAATCATTCCATGCTTTAAATTTACTTTGTTATTTTTAGATAATGATTGTGGTCCTTCATGTACATTGGAAAAATAACCAACACCATGACCAGTTCCGTGCGGATAATCTAATTTTATTTTCTTTAAAAATTTTCTAGCTATTTTATCTACTTGGGATCCAGTAGAATTTTTTTTAAGTTTAAAATTTGAAACAGCAATATGTCCTTTTAAAACTCGGGTATACACTTCTTTTACAAAAATAGATTTATTATTTAATGAA
>MDTA01016425.1_pt1 | contig 12203 bp, 12 predicted proteins | sample 811151 | NCBI WGS metagenome assembly MDTA01 (sample SAMN05326648, study PRJNA326480) | marine metagenome | isolation source: seawater | place: Indian Ocean: South | collected 2010
CTTAGCAAAGATTTAACCATAATTTTAATCGCACATCGTTTAAACACAGTTAAAAATTGTGATATTATTTTTAAAATTGATAATGGTAAAGTTTTAGAACAAGGATCTTTTGATAAATTAATTAAAAAATAAAGGATTGATAAATTTATATTTATAAAATAGTAAATTTAATTTAACTATAAATGAGAATTGATTTTGCTAACTTACAGGTACAATATAAAAAATACAAAAGTAAAATTGATAAAAATCTTAAAAAGGTTTTAAATAAGTCAAATTATATTTTAGGTGAGGAAGTCGATATATTAGAAAAAAAGTTGCAAAAATTCACAGGCTCGAAACATGCAATAACATGTTCATCGGGTACTGATGCTCTTCTACTTTCTTTAATGTCATTAAATATTCAGCCAGGAGATGAAATTATTACCACGCCTTTAACTTGGATATCAACAGCAGAAACTATTGCTTTAATGAAAGCAAGGCCAGTTTTTGTGGATATTGATCCCATTTCTTATAATATTGATCAAAAATTAATTGAAGCAGCTATTACAAAAAAAACAAAAGCTATCATTCCTGTTAGTCTTTATGGTCAACCAGCTGATTTGAATGCAATAAAAAAAATTGCCAATCTTTACAATTTAAAAGTTATTATTGATGGTGCTCAAAGTTTTGGCTCAAAATATAATAATTTAACTGATAGTAATTTAGGAGATATTTCAATCACTAGTTTTTTTCCATCCAAACCTCTTGGTTGTTATGGTGATGGTGGTGCAGTTTTTACAAATAACGATCACTGTGCTGAAAAGGTAAAAATGTTAAGAGTACACGGACAAAATAAAAGTAAGTTTCATAAATATGTAGGCATTGGTTGACGTATGGATACCATTCAAGCAGCAATACTTTTGGCCAAACTTCCTTATTTCAGAAAAGAACTTAATAAACGTCAAAGAATTTCAAAAAAGTTTAACGCTGCTTTTAGAAATATTTTACAAATACCCATTATTAAACCAAATAGATTAAGTGCTTGGGCACAATATACAATAAGAGTTAAAAATAGGGATATATTTAGAAAAAACTTAAAAAAGAAAGGTATTCCTACAGCTATTTACTATCCTGTGCCTCTTCATTTACAAGAATGCTTTAAATACTTAAACTATAAAAATGGTAATTTACCAATTGCTGAACGAGCATGCAAGGAGGTTGTTAGCTTACCAATGAATGCATTTCTGACTGACGCTCAAATTAATTATATTATTATTTGTGTGAAGGAGCAGATTGATAAATTTAAATAATTATTCTAAGTTATTATTTATAACAAAAATTTTAGATATACTTTCTAAAACTAAATAGCAAAATTAAATTAAATTTTTTATGACTCTTAATATAGGATTAATTGGTTATGGTAAGTGGGCACCTAATATAGTCAAAAATTTAAATTCAAATCCTAAAATTAATTTAAAATGGATTTGTGATAAAAATGATGATCGTATTAAAAAAGCAAAATCGACTTTTTTTTCAAAGGTCAATTATACAAAAGATTACAAGAAAATTATAAATGATAAAACTCTAGATAGCGTTGCAGTAGCTACTGGAACTAATACACATTACAGTTTAGTTAAACATGCATTATTAATGGGTAAACATGTTTTTGTTGAAAAACCTTTTACCTCGACTGTTAAGGAAGCAATTATATTAAAAAAATTAGCAAAAAAAATGAAATTAAAAATTCATGTTGACCATATTATGGTTCATCATGCTGCAATTAAAAAAATTAAAAAGTTAATTGTTAATAAAAGTTTAGGAAATATTTTTTATTTTGACTGCAAAAGAATGAATATAGGCCAAGTAAGGAACGATGTAAGTGTGACTTGGGATTTAGCTATACATGATCTTTCTATTATTGACTTCTTAACCGATGGAAAAAAACCAAATAATATAAGTGCAGTAGGTAAAAAGTATTTAGCGTCCAAAGAAAGCCTAAGTTTTTTGAATTTGTTTTATCCAAATTTCATTTCACACTTACAATCCAGTTGGATTTCCGATCATCCAGAGAGAAAACTAATAATTGTTGGAAGTGAAAAGACATTAATTTTTGATGATTTAAAACAAAACGAAAAGCTAAAAGTTTATAAAAAAAATAATGGATTGATTCTAGAAAAAAATGTCGCCTATAATTCAAAAAAATTAAAAAAAGAAAATCCTCTTTATAATAGTATTGAAAATTTTAGAAAGGTAGTTGAAAAAAACTATCAATCAATTTCAGGTCCAGATCAAGCAATACGTATTCAAAAAATTCTAGAAAAAGCTGATAAATGTATGCTCAAAAAATAATCAAATAGTCTTTATATTAAAATAAAATCAGTTAAAAGACATTAACGATAACTCGTATGACAAATAAATTAAAGAACTCAAAAGTTTTAATTATTGGTGGAGCCGGCTTTATAGGTAGTGCCTTAGCTAATGAGATTTTAAAAGAACCAGTAAAAGAAGTAATTTTTTTTGATAATTTTACAAGAGGGAAAATTGATAATATTAAAGATTATTTAATAGATCCAAGATGCAAAATTTTTCCTTATGGAGGTGATATTAGAGAAGTTGATGTTTTAAATAAAGCGATGGAAGGTGTTGATTATGTATTTCATCTTGCTGCTATGTGGCTTTTGCATTGTAAAGATTTTCCAAGAACAGCTTTTGATGTAAACATTTATGGAACTTTTAATGTTTTAGAGGCATGTGTTAAAAATAAAGTAAAAAAATTAATTTATAGTTCATCCTCTTCTGTTTATGGTGATGCAATACATATTCCTATGACTGAACAACATCCTTTTAATAATAAGAATTTTTATGGAGCAACAAAAATTGCAGGTGAGGCGATGTGCGCAGCTTATCACGATAGGTATGGTTTAGAGATAATAAGTCTGAGATATATGAATGTGTACGGACCAGGTCAAGATCAACATGCAGCTTATAGCGGTGTAGTGCCTGTAGTTCTTAACAAAATAGATAGAAATGAAGCTCCAGTAGTTAATGGTGATGGTAGTCAGGCTTATGATTTTATTTATGTGCAAGATGTAGCGAGATCGAATATAAATGCATTAAAATCAGATATAAGAATAGGCAACTATAATGTAGGAACTGGAGTTCAAACTTCTGTTAAACAGCTTTGTAATATTATATTGAAACTTAAAAAATCAGATTTAAATATTAAATACAAACCCTATGGCGCAGATGATGCTAGACAGTTAGTTCAAAATAGAATTGGATCAACTGAAAAAGCAGAAAAAGAAATAGGTTTTAAATATAAGTATTCTTTAAAAGAAGGTCTTAATTTATTAATTAAATGGAGAGAAAAAAAGATATAAAAGGCTTATATGATTAAATTAATTTTATTTTGTATAGTTTTGTTCTTAAAAAATTATTAATTTTTAAAATGAAAATAAATATCCCAATAACAAAAGCAGTTCTAGGTGATGAAGATAAGTTAGCTATAGGAAAGACTCTTGATACTGGTTGGATAGTACAAGGACCTAATGTTGCAAAATTTCAAGAATTATTCTCAGAATTTACAAAAAGTAAATATGCTCATGCTACAACTAGCTGCACTACAGCACTACATGTTGGGCTAGAGGCTTTAGGAATTAAAGCAGGTGATAAAGTGATTGTTCCCTCATTTACTTGGATATCAAGTGCAAATGCGGTTGAGTATACAGGTGCAGAAGTAGTTTTTTGTGATATTAGCTTAAAAACATTCAATATTGATGAAACAAAACTACAAACTATAATAGAAAATGATAAATCAATTAAGGGCATAATGCCTGTGAATTTATTTGGTCTTTGTGCAAACATGCCAGCTATTATGGAATTAGCAAAAAAGTTTAATCTAAAAGTTATAGAAGATTCTGCCTGTGGTTTTGACAGTTGGATAGGAGAAAAGCACTCAGGAACTTTTGGAAATTGTGGTTGTTTTTCTTTTCATCCTCGAAAATCTATTACTACAGGTGAGGGTGGCATGGTCATTACAGATGATGAAAGAATTGCAAATAAAATATCACAATTGAAAGATCATGGTGCCGATAAATCAAATTTTAAACGTCATAATGAAAAAGGTGGTTATTTTCTTCCAAATTTTACAGTTAAAGGATTTAATTATCGTATGACTGATATTCAAGGTAGCCTTGGCGTTAGTCAGATGAATAAAGTTAATTATATTATGAACGGTAGAAGAGCGGTTGCTGAAAAATATAACAAAGCTCTATCAAATATACTTGAATTACAAGTTCCTTTTGTTCCAGAAGGTTACAAGCATGCTTATCAGAGTTATACTTGTATATTTACAGATGGAGAAGATATTTCTAATCTAAATAAAGTTCAAATTGATAGAATAAATATTAAAAGAAATAGTTTTATGAAAAAACTTGAGGAAATGAACATTGCAACTAGGCAAGGCACTCACGCAATACATACTCTTGGTTATTATAAAGAAAAAAATAAATTTGAAGACGAAGATTTTCTTATGAGCTATGCAGCAGATAAACTCTCTGTTGTACTACCCCTTTATCCCAGCATGAGTGATGAAGAATTTAATTATGTAGTCTCAAATATAAAAATTGCATTATCATAAATGTTTAAAATAGAGGTTTTATTTTTTTGTCTAGGTATTTGATTATTGAAAAGTTTCTAAAATTGGAGGTAAAATAAACCAATTTTATTGATTAAAAAATTTCAAGTTTTAAGTATCTATAACGAATATATGATTAAAAAAAGTCCTAATTTTTTAATAATCGGAGCTGCAAGAAGTGGAACAACAACTTTATATAATTGTCTAAAAAAGCATCCATTAATATATTTACCTAAAAACAAACGTCCAGAACCTCATTTTTTTTTAAAAAATAAAGAATTTAAAAAAGGTTATGAATATTATATCGGGAAATATTTTTTTAATAGTTCGCTAAATCAAATTAAAGGTGAGGCCTCAACTTCATATTTATTTCAAAAATATGTTCCATCTAGAATTTATAAGTATATTCCTAATTGTAAATTTATAATTATGTTAAGAAATCCAGTTGAAAGAGCGATATCTAATTATCTTTTTACTTACAACAATGGGATAGAGACTTTAGATTTTGATAAGGCTATTAGAAATGAAAACAAACGAATAAAAAATCCAAAAAATATTTTTGAAAAGGAAGTTCAACCTTTTGCTTATTTAAAAAGAGGCTTATATTATAACCAAATTTCTAATTATTTGAAATATTTCAAAAGAAAACAATTTCACTTTATAATATTTGATAACTTTATACTTAATCCAAACAGAGAGTTAAAAGCTGTGTTAGAATTTTTAAATTTAAATCAAATCAGATTTCAAAATATTAGAAGATTTAATAAATCTAAGATCAAAATTAAAGTATCGAAAGAGACAAAAAAATTTATGATCAACTATTTTAAAGATGATATAAACAAATTATCAAATTTTTTAAATAAAGATCTAAGGACGTGGTTAAATTGAAAAATATTGCATGTTTAACATTTGATGTTGATTGGGCAACTGAAGAAATGTTGTATGACGTTATTCAGCTTTTAGAAAAGTATAATTGCAAAGGAACATTTTTTGCAACCCATAAAAGTAAAATGATGGAGTCCATATCATCCTCGGAAAACTTTGAAATTGGTTTACATCCTAATTTTAATCCCCTACTTCTAAATGAATCAAAATATTCAGCAAAAGAAATTCTGATAAAACTTAAAAAACTTTATCCTACTGCTACAAGCATTCGATCTCATTGCCTGATTAATGGAACTTCTATTTCGCAACTTTATAATGAACTAGGCATAAAAATTGATAGTAATATTTATATACCTTTTGATAAAATTACTAATTTAAAACCATGGTATTTTTGGAATGGTATCAAAATTTTACCTTTCCACTGGTCTGACTATATTGATTTTGTTCAGGGTAAAAAAAATAACTTATTAAAAATTTTAGAACAAACTAAAATCGTTATGACAGTTGCATTCCATCCTGTGCATGTATTTATAAATACATCATCTATTGAAGATTACGAGAAATTTAAAAAAAATAAATTGTATAAAAATTCAAACACATATGGAGTGAGAGATATTTTAATTTCCTTTTTAGAAGAACTTAAAAAAAAAAAAATATCTACTTTTACGATGAAAGAAATTAGTGAAAAAATTTAAAATAGATAAAAATTTTTATAAAAATTTATCATCACAAGATTCAAGTTTTTTAAAACAAGCATATAAAACGGATTTTAATTTTTTTAAATCAAGGCTAAAATCAATTAAATTTGTAAACAAAAAAAAAGTATTAGATGCTGGTTGTGGCTTTGGTCAGTGGAGTTTTGCTTTAGCTCAAAATAACCACAAAGTTATAGGAATTGATTGTAGTAAAATTAGAATAAAAATTGCAAATGAAATTAATAAAAAAAACTACCATAAAAATTTATCTTTTATTCAAGGAAGTTTAGAACGATTACCATTTAAAAATAACACCTTTGATGCAATTTTTTCTTATAGCGTAATTTACCACACGAACTATAAACGCTCCATACTTGAAATGAAAAGAGTTTTAAAAAATAATGGGAAATTATATATTAATTTCAATGGTTTAGGTTGGTTTTATTATATGATAATTTTTAGAGGATTACTAAAGTTTAATTTAAATAATATAAAAAAAGGTTTTGTTGCAATTTCAAATACTTTGATGCAAAAAAATTCTATTAAAGCCTTAAAAAAAAAAAAAATTATGAAATTTTTGGATAAAAATAATCTTAAAATTTTAAAGAGTGGTGGAGACGGGGAAATAACATTTTGTAGAAGTCCAAATAAAAGTTTTTATAAAAAAAAATATTTTGGCCTTGACGGTGTAGTCGAAATAATTTCTCAGAAAGTGGTGTAAAATTATTAGTATTTTTTTATTAATTGTTATTTTGTTTTTAGGCTATTTGCTCAGATATATTATGAGCGTAACACCTACTACTGATGAAGATGTATCTTTGGCTTTGCAGAAAAGGCAAGAGGACAAAAAATGGATTAATTATTCATTAACAGACTCTTTAGTTGAGGGTTATTACGGATACCCTGTTTTTTTACATTTTGTTATTTCGAAAATAAAAAAAAAAAATAGGTGGTTAATTGGAAAATTTATCAATATTTTTTCTGACATTATTATCGGAATTTTAATTTACCAAATAACTAATAAATTAATCGGAGTTACATTATTAAGTTATTTTAACTACGGTCATATAGCATCATTGTTATATATTACTTCTCCATTGTTAATTCCAGTTACTTCAAGAATGAAAACAATCAAAGCAAGAAGTTTTGGTTCAATGCTTATTTTTTTTTATTTTTATTTTATGTATCTAATGATGAACTCATTTAATTTTGGATTACTTATTCTGTTATTTTTTATTGCATTTTTAATTGTAATATCCTCGATGTTTGCATTTCAAGTAATGTTATTAATGTCTTTATTTTTATCGTTATTATCTTTTTCTTTTGATCCTGTGATTTATTTAGCTGGTTTTTTATTTATTTTATTTTTTATAAAGCAATTAAAAGCAAAAGAGCCAATATTATTTTATTTTAATCATAAAATTTGGTACTTTAAAAATTTTACAAAAGGTACCAAGGCTCAAAATAGGCAATTATTTTCAATAATAAAATGGAAAAATTTTTATAATAAACCAAAATTAATACTTCAAGATTTATTACGAAATCAACCAATTTTGATCGTATTATTTTCATTGCCAGAATTATTTTTTTTAATGGATTATTTAAAATTAAATATTGTAGATAATCAATTGTTAAGTTTTTCTTGGAATTTAATCATATCTACGATTATATTATTTCTTCTTACTTCAACAAAATATTTTTCTTTTTTAGGACAATCAGAAAGATATTTTGAATATACATTACCTTTTATATGTTTATTGGTGACATTTACTTTATATAATAAATATGACCCAAACTTTAATTTGATTGCTGTTTTGTTTATTGTGATTTGGCATATTATTATAATTGTTATTAATTTTATTTTTTCAAATAATTATCTTTTTGATGAAAAGAAAAAAATAGATATTAGTTTTAAAGAAGTAATAGATTTTCTAAATCAGAATTTTAAGAACGGGGGAAATGTTATGACAAACCCAGTAAAACTTGGATTTAAAGCATCTGCTTATTCTTTTTCGAGTAATTTTAAATTTTATTATAAATTTATTAAAAAAAAAAACGAAATTGGTTTTAAGTATTATGAAAAAGATACTAACGGAATTTTAAAAAAAAATGAAGAATTTATACAATCTAAAGAAATTATAAGCTTGACACCAGATGAGATGATTGAAAAATATAAAATTAATTTTTTGATTATTCAAAACAAAAATGAAATATTAGAAGGAGTTGAGTTAATGTGGAAAAATAATTATTTAAAACATCAGGAAAATATTATTTTTCAAAATAATGATTATATTCTTTATTTATTAAAAAATAATATTTAATGATTAGTTTATTTAAAAAAAATATATTAAAGCTCTTTAACATTATAAAAAATGATCTTTATTCGAAAAGTAAAATTTTTAAAAACTATCCATTTGATAAGTTTAATTTTATTGATCCTGGTGATAACATTATCTTCTGTGGTATTTGGAAAGTTGAAACAGTCAAAAGTTTAATTAAGTCAAATTTAAATAAAGGATATATTTATTTATTTGAGGCTGACCCAAATAATTATAATATTTTGATAAGAGAAAAACAAAGAAGAAACTGGGAAAATGTTAAAATTTTTAATACAGCAATAGCTGATAAAAAGGGAGAAATGAAGTTTCAAGTAAGTAAAGACTCAAAAAAAAATAAATTAAACTTAAGTGGTGTAAGAAGTAAAAATTGTCCAGATGAAATATATGATGATGAAATTATTGTAGAGGTTAATACGTTAGATAATTTAATAAATTTATACAATATAAAACCAGATATAATATTTTTTACTATCTCTGGTGCAGAATATTATGGTCTTCAGGGACTAAAAAATACATTAAAAAATCAACAAAAGAACAAAAGAGGCTTAAAGCTTTGGATTAGAGCCCTTTTATTTGATGAAAATTTAAAAGCACCTACATATGAATTATCTATTGAATATTTAAAATCATTTAAGAATTTAGAAATATTAGTTAATTCTCCACTAGAGAAAAAAAATTATGGATGTAATTTGTTTGCTTATTTTAAATAAGAAAGAAACTAATGTTTACAGATAAATATAACACAACAAATGAATTTTCCTGGAATAAGTTAGAAGAAATTTCTATGCTATTTAATAAAAACAATTGGACTTCTTTATCTTGTTTACAATATCTAAATAATCAATCTTTCACAGAAAAAACAGTTGTATTAAGAGTTGATGTGGATCGATCTATAAATAAATCTTTGAAAATGGCGAAAATTTTTAAAAAGTATAATATTAATGCAACTTTTTTTTTTAGATTACATTCTCAATATTACAATATTCTGTCTTTTCAGTCCATGAAAACTTTACACGAAATTGAAAAAATGGGTTTTGAAATTGGACTACATTCTGAAACAGTAGATTTATACAGTGTTGTAAAAAAAGATCCAAAAAAACTTCTAGAAAACGATATTCAGATTTTAAATTCTTTATTAGAGAAACCCATTTATGGTGTTGCATCTCATGGTGATAATAGTGGATTGAATAATCTAGATTTTTGGAAATTTTTTAATCCAGAAGATTTTGGTTTGCTTTATGAAGCTTATGATAAGAGAAAATTTAATTTATTTAATAATAGTATTTATGTCTCAGATTCTTTAATAACAAGATGGAAAGTTTATGAAAAAGGGAATTTAATTAATAGTGAACTGAATAATATTAAAGAATTCCTGCTAAATTATAATTATAAGGAACCTTGTTACTTATTGATTCACCCCTTTATATTTAGAGAAAACCATTTTTTTGAAGATTTTTAAATTGGAATATTTCTTATCAGACTTCAAAAAAAAGAAATACTTAAATCATAAAATTAAATTATTTTTTGTTGTAAAAAGTCAAGATCAATTAGTGAGAAGAGAGAGAATGATTAAAAGTCTTAATCAAAATAAAATATTTGGTAGAATTAAAAAGAGGGAAACGGCAGATGGCTTTTTTGGGCATTTAACTGTTGATAATGGAAAAGTTAATATAGATCTTAGAATTTCATTTAAAGAACCCAGGCATTTAGTGGAATTTGATAAAGATAATTTTTTGATCACAGAGATAAATAAAGTCCATAAAATAGAAAAAAAAAGTGGCAAAATAATTGATAGTTTTAATTCAGAATGGTTTTCATTTTTACACACAATAGAATTAAACAAAGAAAAAGATAAGTTCTTAGTTGCATCATCAGGATTTGACTCAGTAATAGAAATGAGTTTAAAAACAAAAAAAATTTTATACCATTGGTGCGGATGGGAACAGGGGTTTAATCCCGATGAAGAGGGAACTTATTTATCAAAAGATTTAAATACTTACAAAAAGTACTTAAATGAAAATAAAAAGACTATTTTAATAGAACCCAAAAACTTTGGTGAACAAGGTATCTTAACTGCGATGAGAACAGCCCATCCAAATTTAGCAGTTTATAAAAGTAAAAATGAATTCATAGTTGGAATTGGACGTTCAGGAAAATTATATTCTCACTCTAAGAATACAAATTCTACTTCAATTTTATTTGATAAATTAAGTCAAATGAGTCATGGATTAAGAAAATATAAAAACAATTGGATTGTTACTGATACAACAGCGGGTAAAGTAAATATATTAAGCAAAGATTTTAAGATTACTGATAATGTTTATTTTAAAAGACTGGAGGGAAAGCCAGATATCTTAGGAGAAATTGAATGGGTGCAGAATACAATCCAACTAAATTCTAATGAGTTTATATCCATTGACTCGAACAGAGGTTTAATACACTTTAATTTAAAGGAAAAAATTTATGCTATTTATCAATTGAACGAAAATTGGTGTTTTCAAGATATATTTTTTAATGCTAAAAAATAACTCTATGTTTTAATTTAAAAATCATAAATTTAAAGTTATCAAATTCACTAAATTAGAACCAATTATGAAAAAATTAAACAACAATTATTTGTAAATTAAACATTTTCTGAAATTCTTAATAAAATAATTGAGTCTTTTAATTTATTGAATGAATGAGGCATTATTTATTATCAATGGAAAATTAATGAGTGATTAAAAACATTTTTAAATTGATAAAGTCATCTTGATATTCTTATTTATTATTCTGATCAAGATAAAGTAAGAAAAATTTTTGAAGAAATTAAAGCCAAAAAATTTGAATTGCTTAAATTATAAAAATATCGTTGATTATCTTCAAGTAGATTAATAAACTAGCATTGTTTTTTATGTTGTATATAATTATAAAATGAAACCAATTATTAAAAAAAGCCAAATTAGAAATGTAAATTTTGGAATAGACTGCAAGGTAATTGAGCCAGTAAATCTTTATGAATGCAATTTAGGAAACAATGTGTTCATAGGACCATTTGTGGAAATAACAAAAGGTGTAAAAATTGGAGACAATACAAGAATATCAAGTCACTCATTTGTTTGTGAATTAGTTTCTATTGGTAAAAATTGTTTCATTGCTCATGGAGTAATGTTTACAAATGACTTGTTTAAAAATGGAAAATTAGGAGGTAGTTCAGAGAATTGGTTTTCAACAAATATTGGAGACAATGTTTTAATTGGAAGCAATTCTACTATTTTACCAGTAAACATTGTTTCAGGTTGTGTTATTGGTGCAGGAAGCGTTGTTACCCGTGATTGTGAAATTAAAGGAGTATATGCAGGTAATCCTGCAAAACTTTTAAGAAAGTTAAATTAAATTTTACACTTGGATAATAAAATTCAAGACAATAAAAAAATCAAACCAATTATAGAATAATCCTGACTAAATCCTGACCAAAAAGTTGGTCAGCCTACATCAATTTTTTTGAACACAAGATTTATGATCATTAGTTTTGGAAAATGAAAGGAACAAGTCACGAACAGATGTTCTTGCCGATTAAATAAAATTGTTGTAGAACCTAATCTATTTAGTAGGGCCTGTAGCTCAGTTGGTTAGAGCAGTACACTCATAATGTATTGGTCCCAGGTTCGAGTCCTGGCGGGCCCACCA
>MDTA01028597.1_pt1 | contig 12203 bp, 12 predicted proteins | sample 811151 | NCBI WGS metagenome assembly MDTA01 (sample SAMN05326648, study PRJNA326480) | marine metagenome | isolation source: seawater | place: Indian Ocean: South | collected 2010
TCGCTTATATATCCTTTTGAAATTATAGAACGTATACCTCCATTATTTAACAGAACAATATCAATATTATTTCCGGAAATTTCTTTGAAGCGATCATTTGACATTTCATATGTTGCATCCGCAAACATATTACTTAAGGTGCTATTTAATTCACCGTCATTTTTTTTATAAGTCTCAAAAGAATATGAAATCGGTTTATTCATCAATGATTCTTCAAGATTTTTTTTAAAAGGCATATAGAATTTTACAATTGAAGAATCAGTCTTGATTTTCTCACTGATTTCAATGCTATTAATATCAGTCTTTAGATTAGTATTTTTTTTACAACTAAAAAAGATTAAGAGAAATAAAAGTTTTGTGATTAAGGGTCTCATATTGAAAAACAAAGTTAAATTAGTTATTTTTGTTTTAACTGCATCTAACTATGTTTATAAAATTCTTTAAAGACAGATCTAATAAAAAGTTTATAAATAAAATATTAGAGAATAGATTATTTTCTGTCAATAGTGATAAAATCAAAAATGTAGGTATAATTTTAAATATCGGAGAATACAAAAATTATGATAAGCTTAGAGATATTTTTAAAAATTATGGCGTAAATGAAAATAAAATTAAATTTATTGCCTTTCTTTCCGAAAATGATACCAAATTAAACCATTGGGATTCTTACTTTGAAAAAAAGGACTTTGGTTGGAATGGAATTATTAATAATTTGTATTTACAGGAGTTTATCGATTCTTAATTTGATTTATTAATAAGTTATTACAAAAAAGATAATCTTCATCTCAATTATGCCACAGCATGTTCAAAGGCAAATTTTAAGGTTGGATTATCTAATTATAATCAAAATTTAAATGATATTATAATTGATATAAGTCCAAACTTCATCGATATTTTTGGAAAAGAATTAGAAAAATATTTAACAGGATTAAAGAAGATTGATTAACTAAGTTTTATTATCCAACATAAATTCATAATTTTGACCACCAATTTAAAAATGAAAAAATTAACTTATATACTATTATTACTGGTTTTTTTCTACAATTGTAGTGAATATCAAAAGGCATTAAACTCAGATGAAGTTGCTGTAAAATATAATCTTGGTACAGAATTATATGATCTGGAAAAATACTCAAAAGCATCCAGGTTATTTGCTCAAATATTACCTCAATATAGAGGAAAGCCGCAAGCACAAAAACTTACTTACATGTACGCTATGTGCTTATACAAAAGTAAAGATTACAATAGTTCATCATATCAAATGGAAAGGTTTGTTAATTCTTATCCTCAAAGTGAAAAACTTGAAGAAATGGCTTTTTTTGGCGCTAAAAGCTACTACATGATGGCTCCTTCATATTCTAAGGATTCTGGCGATACTAAAATTGCTATTGATAAATTACAGCAGTTTATAAATACTTTTCCAGACTCAAATTATATTATTCAAGCAAACAATTTAATTTTTGAATTGGATTATAGATTAGAATTAAAAGAGTTTAATATTGCATTACAATATAATGTGTTAACTGATTATCAAGCTGCAATCAAATCTTTTGAAAATTTTTTAATGGATTTTCCTGGTTCGGATTTGAGAGAAAAAGCTATGTATTACAGGTTTGATTCAGCTTATAAACTAGCAATTAATAGCGTTCAATGGAAGCAAAGGGAGAGAATTGAAAACGCAGTTAGCTATTTCAACTCATTCAAAAATAATTATAAAGAATCTGATTTTTTGATTGAGATGGAGGTTAAAATGACAACACTTAAAGAAATAAATAATATTTAATTTTATAAAAATGGATATCAAAAAAACTAAAGCTTCTCAAACAACTAAAACTTATAATCGTGATAAGATTGAGAAAAAAACAGACAATATTTATGAAGCAATTTCAATTATCTCAAAAAGAGCTGATCAGATCAAGGGAGATGTCAAGAAGGAATTAACAGAAAAGCTAGAAGAATTTGCAACTTACAATGACAGTTTGGAAGAGATTTTTGAAAACAAAGAACAAATTGAGGTTTCTAAATTCTATGAAAGATTACCGAAGCCTCATTCGATTGCTATCCAGGAATGGCTTGATGATAAGGTTTATCATAGAGATAGTAATGAAGAAATAGAGGATTAAAATGTCTATTTTAAGTGGTAAGAAAGTTCTTCTAGGAATTTCAGGTGGTATTGCTGCTTATAAAACCCCAAGCTTAGTAAGGTGTCTTGTTAAAAGAGGCATGTATGTAAAGGTTGTTATGACCGATTCTGCAAAAGATTTTGTGACACCTCTTTCTCTTTCTACAGTTTCAAAAAACCCTGTCTATTCTTCATTTAAATCAGAAGATCAAGAGAATATATGGAATAATCATGTTGAATTAGGATTGTGGGCTGATTTTATGCTTATATGTCCAGCTACTGCAAATACACTCTTTAAAATGGCTAATGGAAATTGTGATAATCTTTTACTAGGAGTTTATTTATCGTGTAAATCTGATACCTTTTTTGCACCTGCTATGGATTTAGATATGTATAAGCATCAATCCACAAAAGAGTCTATAAACAAACTAATATCATTTGGTAACATTCTTATTCCACCCGCTCATGGAGAACTTGCAAGCGGGCTTTCAGGTGAAGGTAGATTACCTGAACCAAATGAAATCGTAGATTTTATAGAGAAGTATTACACCAAAAATTTACCACTGGTCGGAAAAAAAGTTTTAATTTCTGCTGGACCAACAATTGAAGAATTAGACCCGGTCAGATATATTTCTAATCATTCATCAGGAAAAATGGGGTATTCTTTAGCTAAAACAGCTTCAAACCTAGGGGCAGAGGTAAAGTTAATAAGTGGCCCTTCTAGTCAAAATATTTCTTCAAATAACATCAAAATTACTCATATTAAAACTGGAAAAGAATTATATGAATCAATAATTAATGAATATCATGATTCAGATGTAGTTATTATGGCAGCAGCCGTGAGTGATTATAAGCCTGTTAAATTCTCAAAAAAAAAGATAAAAAAAAACAATAATGAATTAATTATCAAGTTAGAGAAGACAACAGATGTTTTATTTGAACTAGGTCAAATTAAAAAAAAACAAATTTTAGTTGGTTTTGCTCTTGAAAATGATCAAGAGTTATTAAATGCAAAAAATAAATTAAAAAAGAAAAATTTAGATTTGATAGTATTAAATTCGTTAAATGATGAAGGTGCCGGATTTGGCCATGATACCAATAAAATTACTATTGTTGATTCTCTAGGTAAAGTAACGCCATACAAACTCAAAAAGAAGGACGAAGTAGCTGACGATATTTTTAAACATATAATTGAATTACTGTGAAGAAATTTTATCTCATATTTTTTTTACTATTATCAAACATTAGTATATCCCAAGAATTAAATTGTGAAGTAGTTGTTGAGGCACGTCAAACTGGTAATGAAAATCTACAGATTTTTAAAACACTGCAGTCACAGCTTACCGATTTTATAAATAATTCTAGTTGGACAAAAAAACTTGTAAAACAAAATGAAAAAATTGATTGTACAATGTTTATTAATATAAGTTCATATGATAATGATATTTTTCAAGGTACACTTCAAGTACAGTCATCTAGACCTATTTTTAATTCTTCCTACAATTCTCCAACATATAATTTTAACGATAGGAATTTCACATTTAATTATCAAGAATTCCAAAATTTTACATTTAATGAAAATCAGTTTGAAAATAATTTAGTTTCCGTTATTGCATTCCATATATATGTTATCCTTGGAATAGATGCTGATACGTTTAAATTAAATTCTGGAACTCCTTTTTTTGAGCAAGCTCAAAAAATCCTAGATTTTTCTCAACAAAAGGGTTTTAGGGGCTGGGGCCCAGGTGATGGTCTACAATCTAGATATTATTTAATCGATAATATTTTATCAACAACATTTAAAGAATATAGAAATGTAATGTATGATTATCATATTAAAGGTTTAGATATAATGGTTAATGAGTCTAAAGCCGCCAAAGAAGCGATAGCTAAATCTATTATGATGCTTGATCAAATTAACAGAAGAAGACCCAACTCATATATACTAAGAGTTTTTTTTGACACTAAAGCAAATGAGATTCTTGATATTTTTAGTGATGGTCCAAAAGTTCCTGTAACTAATCTAATATCAACTTTAAGTAAAATTGCTCCGAATCATTCTGATAAATGGAGAAATATTAGTTTTTGATAAAAAACAATTTTATTTTTAAGGATATTTTTTTAAAAAATTGCTTAAAAACCTTTCCATAAAAAATTACTTATTAATAGACGATATTTCTATAACATTTAATAATGGTTTTTCTGTTATAACTGGTGAGACTGGAGCAGGTAAATCAATTCTTGTTGGTGGTATTTCTTTATTATTGGGAAAGCGTGCTGATCTTTCAGTTAATCGTGATAAATCTAGAAAATGTGTTATTGAAGGAGTATTTGATATTGGTTCACTTGATTTAAAATCTGTATTTGATGAAAATGAATTAGACTATGACACAGAAACTATTCTAAGACGTGAAATATTAGTCTCAGGAAAGTCGAGAGCGTTTATTAATGATAGCCCTGTTAATCTTGGCCAGCTATCTCTAATAGGTTCTAAAATAATTGATATTCATTCGCAACACCAAAACATTGAAGTTTTGAGTAGTGAATTTCAGTTTGAGCTTCTAGATTTGATCTCTGAAAATACACGAAGTGTATTAGATTATTCAAAGTTACATGAGGAGTATAGGCTAAATTCTAACAAATTGAATGAGTTATTAAACAGAAAGCAAAGCCTGACTCAGTCAATTGATTATAATAAATTTATTCTAGATGAGATAGATAAGGCTGATATACTTAACGAAGACCTTGAATTTCTAGAAACTATGCAAACCTCTTTATCAAATTTTGAGGAAATATCAAATGAACTGAATACGGGATTACAAATTATTTCTGATGAAAATATTGGATTGATTTCCAACTTATTAAAATTAAAAAATTGTATAGATAAAGTTTCAAATGATTCTGATAAATTTAATTCGATTTCTCAAAGAATTACATCCATAAAAATTGATGTAGAAGATATTTTTAATGAAATTGATAATTTCTTACATTCATTAGAAAAAAGCCCTGAGGAATTAAATTTTATAACCGATAAAATTGACTTGATTAATAATTTACTGAGAAAACACTCTTTGTCATCTATTAATGAGTTGTCAATATTCAGAGATAATCTAGCAAAAAAAGTAGAAACAACAGCAAGTATAGATAACGAAATCTCAAAAATTAAAAACACTTGTAATGATCTCAAAATAAAATTAGAAAGTCTTGCTCTTCAAATTCACAAGAAACGAAAATCAGTAATTCCCAATCTCACAAAAGAAATTGAAGTAGTATTACACGATTTAGGAATGCTTAATAGTGAGTTTAAAATCAGTTTAGTATTAACCGAAGAGATTAAACAAAATGGAATGGATGTTATAGATTTTCAATTTCTTGCAAATAAAGGATATGAATTCAAGAAAATCAAGGATGCAGCATCTGGGGGAGAAATGTCAAGAATTATGCTTGCAATAAAATCAATTATGGCTAAATATAAAAAGCTACCTTCTATTATTTTTGATGAAATTGACACTGGTGTTTCTGGTGAGATATCCAAAAAAATGGGTCTTATAATGAAAGATTTGGGTCTTAAAATCCAAACTTTTTCAATAACACATTTACCTCAAATAGCAGCTATGGGTGAATCACACTATAAAATATACAAAACAGACATTGATGGTTACACTAAAACTTTAATTGTAAAATTGAATGAAAACGACAGAATAATAGAAATTGCTAAAATGTTAGAAGGAAATAATGCATCAAAATCAGCATACAGTCACGCAAAACAGTTACTTAATTAATATTATATTTGTTTAATAAAAATTCTGTATATGTCAAACAACTTACTTAAAGGAAAAAAAGGAATTATATTTGGAGCACTTGATTCTAATTCAATAGCATGGATTACCGCAGAACGTATTTTCGAAGAAGGTGGTACATTTATTTTAACAAATGCACCTGTAGCTATGAGAATGGGTCAAATTAATGAACTTGCAGAAAAAACTAATTCAACTGTCATTCCCGCTGATGCTACATCAATAGATGATCTAGAGAATTTAATTATTAAATCAATGGAAATTTTAGGAGGTAAGTTAGATTTTGTCCTACATTCAATTGGAATGTCTATAAATGTGAGAAAAGGAAAAGCCTATACAGATCAAAATTACGATTGGACTCACAAAGGTTTAGATGTTTCTGCAATGTCGTTTCATAGATTAATGCAAACCTTATATAAAAATGATGCAATGAATGAATGGGGTAGTATAGTTGCTCTGTCTTACATGGCTGCACAAAGAGTATTTCCTGACTACAATGATATGGCTGACAATAAAGCTTTTCTTGAAAGTGTAGCCAGAAGTTTTGGTTATTTCTTTGGAAAAGATAAAAAAGTTAGGGTAAATACAATTTCTCAATCTCCTACACCAACGACAGCTGGAAAAGGAGTAAAAGGCTTTGATGGATTTATTAAATATGCTGATAAGATGTCTCCTTTAGGAAATGCCACAGCAATGGATTGTGCTAATTACACCATAACCCTGTTCAGTGATTTGACAAAAAGGGTAACTCTCCAAAATTTATATAACGATGGTGGTTTTAGTAATATGGGAGTTAGTGATGAAATAATGAATATAATTGAAAGCTCTTGATTATTTTACAGCAACTGGTTTTTATTTAAAAGGGTTGTTTTATGCGATATTTCACTGATAACTAAACCGGTTATTAAATAAACATTTTGCATATTAAATTAATGGGTGCTTGATTTTCTAAACCTATTTTTTATATATAATTACTTAATTTTAAGCATGCAATTAAAAGATATTTCATTTATAATCCCGGTTTTTAATAGACCTGATGAGATTTATGAATTATTAATGAGTTTTTCTAATCTTGAGGGGCAGAAAGACTTTGAAATAGTAATTATTGAAGATGGCTCAAGAGTAAAATGTGAACATATTGTTGAAAGCTTCAAAAACTTAAATATTGCTTATTTTTATAAAAAAAATTCAGGACCAGGTGATTCAAGAAATTTTGGGATGAAAGTTGCTAAAGGTAAGTATTTCATTATTCTTGATTCTGATACCATTCTTCCAAATAATTACAATAAAATATTAATAAAAAATTTAACACAAAATTTTTCAGATTGCTTTGGAGGAGTAGATGATTCTCACCATTCTTTTAATTATTTTCAAAAAGCAGTTAACTATTCAATGACCTCGTTTATTACAACAGGTCATTTAAGGGGAGGAGATAAATCAAAAGATTTTCAACCAAGGAGCTTTAATATGGGCATTTCGAAGGAGGCTTTTTTGAAAAGTAGAGGTTTTGATAAAATTCATCCAGGAGAGGACCCAGATTTATCAATTAGATTGAATAAGCTTGGTTTTAGAACCAGTCTTTATAAAGACTTAAAAGTTTTTCATAAAAGAAGAGTTTCAATTATGAGTTTTATCAAACAGGTTTATAAGTTTGGAATTGCTCGTTCTATTTTAAATAAACGCTACCCCCATACAAAAAAATTTATGTATTGGTTTCCTACAATTTTTTCATCTTCTTTTTTTATTTTCTTCACTTTATTTTTACTGAATATTGAAATTTATATTTTCAATCTATATATATTGTATTTCTTTCTAATTTTTATTCTCTCCTCTCACAAGCATGGTTTATTTGTAGGATTTATATCAGTAATTACTACATTAGCTCAATTTTTTGGTTACGGTTTTGGTTTTTTTAAATCAACAATATTGATAAAAATTTTTCCAAATAAAAAAATTGAAAGTATATTTCCAAAAATGTTTTTTTAATTTGTTAAAATGAAATTTTTTTCAAGTCAAGGTAAATTTAATGTATTTCTTATTTTCTTAATTCTTGCAATTTTATTTTCACTAGTTGATAAGTTAACTTCAACTTATGAAAAAGATATTGTTTTTAGCATTGTTATTAAAGATGTACCATCAGATAAAGTTATTTATGAGAAATCACATGATTCTATTTTATTGAGGGTTAAAGGTTATGCCTTTAATTTAGCAAAATATTATTTTAACAATCCTGTTCTTGAAATTTCCGTAAAAAAATTAAAGGAAATAAATAACTCTTTCTTGTGGGTGCAAAAAGAAAATTTTAAGGACACCGAGTTGTCCTTTAATTCACAAGTTAAATTATTAACCGTTTTTGAAGATTCATTATTTTTTTATTATGACCAATATATTTCTCAAAAAAAATATATAAAACCTAATGTTTCAATTGATTATAAATCTGGTTATGACTCTTTTGAGCCTTTTTCAATTTCAAATGACTCTGTGACAATATTAGGACCAAAAGACATATTAAATGAAATAGATTATATAGAAACAGAAATTCTAAGTTTAAGTGATGTTAATTCCGATATAAATATTGATTTAAATCTTCTAAAACCAGCATATGATGATATAATATTAGATTTTAAGTCTGTAAAATATAAATTAGAAGTAGATCAATATACAGAAGAGAACATTATTATTCCTGTTAGCATACTAGGTGGTGCTGAATTTAAATATAATTTTTATCCAAAGGAACTTTCCGTGAAGTATTTTATAAGTATGGAAAATTATAAGAAAACATCGCCCATAGATTTTAGAATTGAATGTGTTTTTGATCAAAATAAAACCATGTTGGTTCCCTCATTGATCAAAAAACCTAAATTTATCAAAAATGCAAAGCTAAGTTCTAATCAAGTTCAATTAATTATTTTAGAATGAAAAAAATAGGATTGACTGGGAATATTGGCAGTGGAAAAACTACTGCTGCTAAATATTTTAAAAATTTGGGAGTTCCAGTTTTTATAGCTGATGATTGTGCGAAAGAATTGATGAATAATGATTTTCATTTAAAAAAACTTATAATTGATTTACTAGGTACTTCGGCATATAAAGATGGTCAATTAAACAAGGAGTTTGTTTCTAAAAAAATTTTTAACAATATAAAACTTCTTAACTTGTTAAATAATTTAGTCCATCCAAGAGTTAATGAGAGTTTTAATAAATGGTGCATAAATCAAAATTCTTACTACATAGTTTATGAAGCAGCGTTAATTTTTGAAAATAATTCCCAGCACCTTTTTGACACAATAATTTGTATTAAAACTCCTGTGAGCTCAATTCATAAAAGAATTTCTAAAAGAGATAACTATTCAAAAGAAAGGGTCAATAAAATTTTAAAAAATCAGCTATCTCAAAACTTAAAGTGTTCACTATCAGATTTTTGTATTGAAAACACAACAAAAGAGCATTTGTATGATGAAATATTAATTATTCATAATTCAATATTAAAAATTAATTAGTGTTAATATTTTATTAAATATCAAAATTTGTCTTTGATTAAATAATAAATTTGAAATATGAGTAAGAAGATTTTTTTATTCCTTCTAGTATTGATGAGTATTTCTTTAATAGGTATTATTTTCATACAATCTTTTTTTATTTTAAAAAACTACGAAGAAAATGACAAGCAATTTTCTATAAATGTTAATTATGTATTAGAAGAAACAACCTCTGATGTTGAAAGAAATGAATTTAGAAAATATGTCAAAAAATTTAGGGATCTAATAACAAATGAGTCTTTAATTGATGTTGATACATTATCAATTCAAAATCTTATTATCATTGACGAAAATCCAGAGAAGAGAGAGACAATAATATATAAAAATGGTGTTATTGAAGAAAGTATAATTATTCCTAAGTCGAAAAGTTATTATGATGATGTAATTGATGTAATTTCTATTCAAGAAAATATTTCTAACGATGATATAGCAATTAAAAGGCTTTCTAATCAACGTGAAGAAAAGATTTTTTCAAACAGAACTATTGAAGATAATCTAAGTCCTGAACAGTTCTTATTAAAAGTTGGTAGTATTTCAAAAAGCAAAGAGATTTTATTTGAGTCTGCATATAATGATCTCTCTAAGAGAAATCCGATTGGGTATAGAATAGGTGATATAAATAAATTTGAAGAAATTTTAGAAAAAAATCTAAAAAAAATGAATATTACTTTAGATTTTGAATACGCCATTTACAATAAAGATAGTATTACAGATATTTCATCTGAAAAATATGATACTTCTTATCAAACTTATTCATCTCTTATTTTTAAAGATCAAAATGATTCAAGTAATTATTCTTTAAAAGTAGCATTTCCTGACAGAACACCATTTTTATTAGGCTCATTGGTTTCGGTTATTATTACTTCAATAATCTTTACATCGATTATTATTATTGCTTATGTTACAACAATTCTTTTGTTATTAAGACAAAGACAAATTTCCCAGATAAAAACAGACTTTATTAATAATATGACCCATGAATTTAAGACTCCAATTGCAACAATAAATCTTGCTTTATCAGCTATAAAAAACCCTAAAACTATTGTAAATAAAGTAAAAGTTAAAGAATATCTTCAGATGATTTATGATGAAAATAATAGAATGCATGATCAAGTTGAGAATGTGCTCATGATTAGTCATCTAGAAAAAAACGAACTTAATATAGAAAAATCAAAACAAGATATTAACGAAATTATTGATTTAGCTATTTCTCATTTAAGCTTAATAATTGAAAATAAAAATGGTAAGATTATTTCAGAAAAGACCGCTAACAACTCCATTGTTATTGGAAATGAAACTCATTTGATTAATGTTTTGATTAATATTTTAGATAATGCTATAAAGTATAACGAAAATATTCCTGAAATCTTTATCAAAACACAAAACATTGGTAATAAAATATTAATTAAAATTTCTGATAATGGAATAGGAATGAGTAAAGCTGTGCAGTCAAAAATATTTGAAAAATTTTATAGAAAACAGACAGGTGATTTACACAATGTAAAGGGGCACGGTTTAGGATTGGCCTATGTTAAAAAAATAATAGCTTTTCATAATGGTAATATTTCGGTTGAAAGTGTTGTTGGAAAGGGAAGTGCATTTAACATACAATTAAATACATTAACTTTATAATTAATAATGAATAACAAAAAGAGGATTTTATTAGTTGAGGATGATACAAATTTTGGAATCATCTTGAGGGACTTTCTAAAAATGAATGAATATGATGTGACCTTAGCCAAAAATGGAATGGAGGGTTTTGAAAAGTTTAAAAAGTTTGAATTTAACTTGTGTATTTTAGATGTAATGATGCCCTATAAGGATGGATTTACTTTAGCAACTGAAATAAAAAGTATCTCACCTGAAATGCCTATAATATTTTTGACCGCTAAATCAATGAAAGAAGATGTATTAAAGGGGTATAAAGTTGGAGCTGATGATTATCTAAAAAAACCTTTTGACAGTGATGTTTTACTTTTCAAAATTAAAGCAATTTTAAAAAGAAATAAACTATCCAATGTTGTTGATTCGGAGGAAACAGAATTTAACTTTAGTTCATTTTATTTTAATTCAAAACTCAGACACCTTAAGTATAAAGACGATCCTGTAGTCAAATTATCGCCAAAGGAAAATATGTTATTAAAATTATTATTAATTCATATTAATGATCTAATGCCACGGGAATTAGCCCTTACAAGAATTTGGCATGATGAAAATTACTTTACATCTAGAAGTATGGATGTTTATATTGCCAAACTCAGAAAACAGCTTCAAAAAGATCCTAAAGTCATGATTAATAATATACACGGAGAAGGTTTTAGGTTGATTGTTGAATAGATGTTAATTTATTAATTTTTTTTATGATTTTTTTTACGTCATAATCTATGTCATACCAATGTATTTTTTTGTTAGATTTAAACCATGTCAATTGTCTTTTAGCATATCTTCTGGAGTTTGTCTTAATTTTTTCAATTGCTTTATCAAAATTTATTTTGTTTTCTAAATATTCAAATATCTCCTTGTAACCTATTGTATTTAGAGCATTTAATTTTTTATACTTAACTAGCTCATTAACCTCATCAATAAGCCCTTTTTTAATCATAATATCAACTCTAGAATTTATAAGATAATGAAGCTTTGGTCTATCACAATCTAATCCAATAATTATTTCATTATATTTTGATTGTCTTTCAGAGGTATTTAAAAAGGAGGAGTATGGTTTATTTGAAGATATTGACACCTCCA
>MDTA01077194.1_pt1 | contig 12203 bp, 14 predicted proteins | sample 811151 | NCBI WGS metagenome assembly MDTA01 (sample SAMN05326648, study PRJNA326480) | marine metagenome | isolation source: seawater | place: Indian Ocean: South | collected 2010
GCGGTTAACAATGCGTCTTTTTCGGGATCGCTTGCTGTCACATCCACCTGAATCGGCACCATGCCGGCCCGCGCTACGGCTTCAGCCACAGCGGGCTCTTTATACACGGTGCGCTCCAGGACCTTGCAGTTGATGCACCAATCGGCAGTGAACTCCAGCAAATACGGTGTGTCCCGGGCTTTTGTGTCCGCCAGGAGTTCTGCGGAGTAGGGCTGCCAGACAAGTTCGTCTTCGCCGCTGCCCAACGGAGATGCGAATACCACTGTCACCGCAAGGGCAAGGCCTGTCGCCGTTGCAGTGATCACGCGAACGGCACCGCTCCCCTGAACGAAACGACGGAGACCCCAGACCAGCACCAGCGCCAGCCAGGCCCACCACAGCCAGGGGTATACCGCTTTGGGCACCAGGCTCGCGCTGAAAAAGACGGCGGCGGCCAGCAATATCAGCGCGAGCACTTCACGAATGGCCAGGGTCCAGGGGCCCGCCTTGGGCAACCGGCTCAGCCACTCGGGCCTGAGCATCAATACCGCGTAGGGTAGTGACAGCCCCAGCCCGATACTGCCGAATATCCCCATGATGACCGGCGCCGGCTGGGTAACGGCAAAGGCCAGTACGCCCCCCAGGAAAGGTCCCGCGCAGGGCGCGGCCAGGATCGCACTCAACAGCCCGGATACATAGGCTTCAAAGTAACGCCGGCCATGCGCCGAGGCGGCGAATGTCGGGACGGGGATGGGCAGATCGAGCCAGGTAATCACCGCAAACCCGACCATCAACGCAACCAGGACGGCCACGAATAGCGTCGACTGGAACAACGTGCCCCAGTTCCACTGCAGCAGTGCGGTCAGGCCGCCCAGCGTCAGGAAAAAGGTGAGTGTTCCGGCCGTGAATGCCAACGCGGCCAGCACCCGATGGGACCTCTGGCCGCCCGCCTCCCGAAGGATGGTCCGGACCTTGATGGGGATGGCGGGCAACACGCAGGGCGTCAGGTTCAGCAGTAGACCTGCCATAACCGCCATCATGATCTGGCCGGCAATGAGTAATGAGGGCAACTGATCCATTACTCCGTGACTCCCAGCATCCTGCCGAGCGCTTCCTGGCTGGGCACACCAGTCTGGCCCCGCCATTGTCCGCTCGAATCCTTGTACAGCAGCCCTGGCGTCCCGCTGAAACCCGAAAGCTTATGGCAGAGCACGGTCATGCCGCGCACCAGGTATTCCAGATAGAATGACATCACAGATACGTTCCCGTTTTCATGTATTCATCAGTCGATAAAATCACCAGCAAAGCTGCCTACGTGGTGGTCTACCGCGCAAGGCCAAACGACAGGCACTCGAAGCGAAAGCCTCTGGTAATCAAAGGTTCAGGACACTGTTGAATACTTGGGAGGAAAAGGGTCTGGGCCAGAAAGTACACGGCCGGAATGAGAATAATAGCCTTTCGGGCAGGGGGAAGATAACAGCACTACCGAGTCTCTAATTGCAGATTTCCCGACATGGGACGTTGAACACGGGCTACTGCAGCTGCCCTCGGCATTGAGCCCGGCGCAGTCATGCATCACCTGGGTGTCTGGCAACATGACACAAGCCTCGGCCATGGGTTCCGCCTCAAAAGAGGTCGCGGCAACTCCCTGTGCAACGGGGAGAAGAGCCACGAGCAGTAGTACTGCCAGTCCCATAAGCCGTGTGGTCATCGCACTGATATCCTGATTACAGAACAGCTAAAACATCTTCCGCGTGGGAAGATAATCGTCCACTTTAACCTACATTGACGGAGGTGCAAACAGACACGCTCCATCACCGTATCCGCCAATGCGGCTACCAGAGCAAGATGTTGGCGGCGCACATAAGTTCCTCAGAAGCTTGGGTGTGGGGACTATCCGGGGATAAAACATCCGCTCTCCCTCGAGCCCTCAGTCGAGTGAAAATCATGTTCTTTCACGTTGATCGTTTCCCCCATTGCCCCCCTCATGCAATGATGCAATCAATGGGCACGTAATATTGTCCGGATGGGCATGGCACTGCTCAACCATCTCGCCCAGTACCTTCTCGATTCTCCCCAGTTGGTCGATTTTCTCACGCACGTCCCGCAACTTGTGCTCGGCCAGAGCGCTGGCCTCCTGGCAGTGAGCGCCATCTTCAAGTTGTAGCAGGTCACTGATTTCGACAAGACTGAAGCCCAGCTGCTGAGCCGTTTTCACGAACATTAACCGCTCGATATCAGCTGGACCATAGCGCCTAATACCACCTGGAGGACGTTCCGGCTCCGGTACTAGACGTCGCCGCTGGTAATAGCGGATTGTCTCGACATGGACGTTGGCAGCCTTCGCCAGGCCACCGATGGTCAATGAATTCGCTTTATCCGGCATACCCCTTGACTCCGTAGCTGACTACGGAAGTAATCTTATCTCATCGAATGAAACCATGAAAGGTGTCAGCGTTATGCCGAATTCCAAATCGGGGCGTGTCCCCTTGGCTGCGGGAGGTATTGCGGGCCTTTTGGCTTCGGCCTGCTGTCTCGGACCGCTGGTACTTGTCGCGCTGGGTGTCTCCGGTGCCTGGATGGGCAACCTCACGGCTCTTGAACCTTACCGCCCGATTTTCATCGGCGTTGCATTGGTGGCCATGTTCTTCGCCTGGCGTCGAATCTTCCGGCCAGTGGAACAGTGTCAACCCGGTGAAGTGTGTGCCGTACCACGGGTGCGAACGACTTATAAGGTGATCTTTTGGGCAGTAACGGCACTGATACTGGTCGCCCTGTTGTTTCCCTATGCTCTTCCTCTGTTTTATTGAAAGGAGATTGTCCCATGAAAATGCGCTTTGCCATGACGTTGCTTTTCGCCCTGCTCAGCATGCCCTCTTGGGCCGCCATGCAGACAGTGACGCTTTCGGTTCCGGGGATGACCTGTTCCGCATGCCCCATTACCATCAAGCTGGCCTTGAACAAGGTGGACGGTGTTTCACAAGTCGACGTGAGCTATCCGGATCGAGAAGCCATGATTACCTTTGACGACACACGAACATCGGTGGAAGCCTTAACCCAGGCAACGGGCGATGTCGGCTATCCCTCCACCCTGAAATCCCTGGAAACGGACAGTAAGTGAGTTGTGATAAAGGACTCCAGGCGCCCTCTGTTACACGCGACTCGGCGCCTGCCGTGACAATGCCCCAGTAATTCAAGGAACTCGGAATGAATAGTGACAAAAACCTGCATATCGCTGTGATTGGTAGCGGCGGCGCAGCCATGGCGGCTGCCCTGAAGGCCGCGGAGCGTGGCGCCCGCATCACCCTGATCGAGCGCGGCATTATTGGTGGTACCTGCGTGAATACCGGCTGCGTGCCGTCGAAAATCATGATTCGTGCCGCGCATATCGCGCATCTGCGCACGGAGAGCCCATTTGACGGGGGCGTCAGCGCCCAGATACCGAAGGTGGACCGGGCGAAACTGCTTCAGCAACAGCAGACGCGTGTCGAGGAACTGCGCGACGCCAAGTACGAAGGGATTCTGCGCGACCAGACGGCAATCACGGTCCTGAACGGTGAAGCCCGGTTTGTCGATGGCAATAACCTGGTGGTCCAGTTGAACGAGGGCGGCGAGCAGAACGTCCATTTCGATCGCGCCTTTATTGGCACTGGCGCCCGCCCCGCAGAGCCGTCGATACCGGGGCTGGCTGAGACGCCTTATCTCACCTCCACCAGTGCGCTGGCATTAATTACTGTGCCTGAACGGCTGATCGTTATCGGCGCCGGTTTTGTTGCCCTGGAATTGGCTCAGGCGTTCGCCCGGCTGGATAGCAAGGTCACCGTGTTGGCCCGCAGCCGCCTGCTATCCGGTGAAGAACCCGCCGTCGGTGAGGCCATAGAGGCGGCGTTCAGGCGCGAGGGCATCGAGGTGCTCAAGCAGACCCAGGCCAGCCGTGTGGACTATACCGACAATGAATTCGTTATCGAGACCAATGCCGGTACCTTACGAACTGATCAACTGCTGGTGGCGACCGGCCGGATACCCAATACCGAAAACCTGAACCTGGCGGGCATCGGTGTGGAAACCTCCCGTGGCGCGATTCAGGTGGATGGGCAACTGCAAACCACGGTCCCCGGTGTCTATGCCGCCGGTGACTGCACCGATCAGCCGCAGTTTGTCTACGTCGCCGCTGCCGGGGGCAGCCGGGCTGCGGTCAACATGACGGGAGGCGAGGCCACCCTGGATCTCAGCGCCATGCCGGGGGTGATGTTTACCGACCCTCAGGTCGCCACAGTTGGCCTGACAGAGGCCGAAGCGCTCAAGCAGGGCTACAATGTGGACACCCGTCTGCTGGATCTGGAAAACGTGCCGCGAGCGCTGGTGAATTTCGACACCCATGGCTTTATTAAGATGGTGGCCGAGCGCGATTCGGGACGCTTGCTGGGGGTGCAGGCGGTAGCCGGGGAAGCCGGTGAACTGATCCAGACGGCAGTCATTGCACTTCGGTCACGGATGACCGTGCAGGACATCGGCGATGAACTGTTTCCTTATCTGACCATGGTGGAAGGCCTCAAGCTCTGCGCGCAAACCTTCACCAAAGACGTGAAACAGCTGTCCTGCTGTGCGGGATGAGTATTTGCCAAGGCGCCTTCAACCCAACCTCTATCATGCAAGTTCGGACGCTTTCTGGTGCCTTAGGCGAGCCATGAGCAGCTTGGCAACAATCGGTAACAGGGTAATGCCACTGACCAGGATCAGAAGCCCGGTCACCACCCCGGACTCAGATGCCATGAGCAAGCCACCAAACGCTGTGATCAAATACGCTGTCGGAATAACACCGGCCAGAGTTGCGACCACGAATCGCCAGAACGCGATCGGTGTCAGGCCGGCTGCATAGCTGACGGCATCGAAGGAGATAAAGGGCACCAATCGCGACGCAAAAATGACAAGCATCAACCCGCCCTGGGAGCGGTCCTTGCCCAGCCAATTCAATACCGGACGTACCCGCCTCCAGCGATGGATAACGTCGTACCCCAAGGATCGAGCAATGGCGAAAGCGATCAGTGCGCCGGCCTCAGCACCGATAACTACGATGACTGTTCCCCATAGCGATCCATAGGCCGCACCGGCAACCATGGCGATCGGGGCGCTGGGGATCGGGCTCAGGACAATGGCCGTGATCATCAGGCCAATGATACCCACCGGCCCCCAATACCCCAGTTGGTCAATCCATTCCGACAAGGCCGCCTTGTTGGTCACGGTGGTCAATGCTCCGGTCTCCAGCATGACCCAATAGATCGCAGCCAGTGCAACCAGCAAGAGCAGAACCCCGACTACTTTTGCTTTTGCGTTCGGTCTAACTCCCATGCCTGCCATGGGTACCCGATGAAATTCATGGTTCAGGGTGGTAGTCATAGTCTCCTCTGGCGTTCTTACTCGCGCGTCCAGAATCGTCCCTGTTTTTCGAAAACAGGTACTTGCCGAGGGCTGCGACGCCAAGTACTAAGGCGACAATGAGCAAAAGGGATATTAACCCCATTCCCGCCATTCCAAACATGCATGCTTCATCTGTCATCATGTCAATCTCCTGATTCTCTGTGCCAGGTCTCTCATGAGACGCTGGCCCGTGCGGCTCCGCCTTCGTTCAGGTGGCTCGCCGCGGCGTGTCCGTTATCGGATTTGAACCGACCCAACCGGAGGGAATTGGTCACCACGAATACACTGGAAAGACTCATCGCGCCGGCGGCCAGCATGGGGTTGAGCAGGTAGCCGGTAAACGGGAAAAGAACGCCCGCCGCCACGGGGATCAGTGCCAAGTTGTAGCCGTAGGCCCAGACGAAATTGCCGAGGATCGTTTTGCGGGTGCGCCGTGAAAGCGCAGCGGCATCCACGATGCCCCGGAGGTCGCCGCGCATCAGCACCACGTCGCCGGCCTCGATGGCAATGTCAGTACCGGTGCCGATGGCGATACCCACATCGGCTTGAGCCAATGCGGGGGCATCATTGATACCGTCACCCACGAAAGCAACCCGTGCCCCCTCTTCCTGCAGACGCTTCACCTCTGCCGCTTTCTGGTCTGGCAATACCTCTGCAAGCACCCGTTCAATACCGGCCTGCCGCGCAATGGCTTCGGCCGTAGCGCGATTGTCACCGGTGAGCATGGCCACACTCAGCCCTGAAGCCTTGAGCGCGGCAATCGCTTCCAACGAACCGTCCTTGAGCGGATCGGCCACTGCAATGAGCGCGGCGAGGCGGCCATCGACGGCAACATACAGCGGGGATTTGGCTTTTTCAGCGAGGGACACCGCACTGTCGGCGACGCTGGCCAGGTCGATACCGAGGCGGCGCATATAACGGTCCGCGCCCACGTTGATCCGGCGTCCGGCCACCTGTGCCTGGATGCCGTAGCCCGGCTCCGCCTGGAATTCACTGACTGATGGCAACGTGAGCCCCCGATCCCTTGCACCCTTGACGATGGCTTCCCCAATGGGATGCTCACTCTCGGTCTCCACAGCCGCGACCCACGCCAGGACCTCGTCCTCGCGGCCGTCCACCAGGATGAAGTCTGTCAATTCGGGCCGGCCCCGGGTCAGGGTGCCGGTCTTGTCGAGCACGATGGTGTCCATTCGAGCCAGCGTTTCCAGGGCCGCCCCCTTGCGGAACAGTACCCCCATTTCCGCACCCTTACCCGTTCCGACCATAATGGCCGTCGGCGTAGCCAGCCCCATCGCGCAGGGACAGGCGATCAGCAGCACGCTGACCGTTGTGACGAAGGCAAAGGACAGTGCCGGGGCCGGCCCGAAGCTGAACCAGGTGATAAACGTCAGGATCGCAAGCACGATCACAACGGGTACGAAAACCCCGGCAATCTTGTCGGCCAGCTCCTGAATGGGCGGTTTATCGGCCTGGGCCGATTCCACCATTTTTATGATCTGTGCAAGAACGGTGTCCGCACCCACACGGGTAGCCCGGAACGTCAGTGAACCATTCTTGTTGATGGTCCCACCCACCAGTTCGGCCTCTTTCTGTTTGGCGACCGGCACCGGCTCGCCGCTGATCATGGACTCATCCACGTAGGACTGGCCTTCTTCCACCACGCCATCAACAGGAACGCGTTCGCCCGGGCGCACCTGGATACGGTCGCCAGGCACCACGGCTTCAATGGGTACCTCGACGGCATCCCCGTTCCGAATCACGCGGGCGGTTTTGGCCTGCAGCTGTAAGAGCTTCTTGATCGCCTCGGACGTCCGCCCTTTGGCAATGTGCTCGAAATAGCGCCCCAGCAGAATGAGCGTCACGATCACCGCCGCCGCCTCAAAATAGCTCTGAGCCGTGCCCGCAGGAAAGAATCCTGGAACAAATAGTGCCGCCACGGAGTAGAAATAAGCGGCACTGGTGCCGATCATGACCAGGCTGCTCATACCAGGGTTGGCATGACGCAGTTCAGCGTAGCCGGAGCGGAAGAACCGTGCCCCAGCGTAAAACATTACGGGCGTGGTCAGGAGCCATTCAACTGCCACCCAACCGCGATGGGGCAGGAGGCTGGCGTATAGAGCCTCCAGAGCAGGAATTATCTTGCCCATGGCGATCAGAACCACCGGAATGGTCAACACTGCAGCGAAAATTACTTTCCGGCGAAGGTCGATACCCTCCTTGTCCCGCTCTTCGGTTTCACTATTAATGTCCGGCGCCTGGGGTTCATAACCGGCGTCCCGGATCGCCTGATGAATTCGCGGCACTGACAGAGTATCAGAAAGGAACTCCACAAACGCTTTCTGGGTGGTCAGATTGACACTGGCCTTGACCATGCCGGGTTGCTTGTTCAATGCCTGCTCAATTCGGGAGACACAGGAGCCGCAAGTCATTCCGATGACCGGAATTTCAGCCGACTGTAGCCGTGGCTTGTAACCCGCCTCCTTGATTGAGTCGATAAGCATCGCCGGCGTGGCGGGCTGATCAAACTCCACGGTGGCTCTTCCGGTCGCCAGATTCACCTGGGCTTCCGCGACGCCATGCTGACCCATAAGCGCCTTTTCGATCCGCCCAACGCACGAAGCGCAAGACATTCCATCAACACGGATCTCTATTCGTTGCATACCCGTTTGGCTCCTCGGCACGGCTAACTCCGTGCCTTTAAATCAATTCATACGCAGGCGACTGGCAGCGTTACCCTTTTTGGGCGATCGCTTCGACAATCGGGCAGCCGTCCATTGGTCCTTCACCGGAGCATTCCTCCAGGGTTTCTGACAGGACCGCTTCAATGCGGGAAAGGCTCTGGATCTGATGCCGGATCTTTTCCAGTTGCTTCGTTGCAATGCGCTTGGCCTCAGCACGGTCGCCATTGGCGTCCTGAAGCATCAGGAGTTCACGAATCTCATCAAGGGTGAACCCCCATTGCTTGGCGTGGATGATGAACTGCAACCTGGCGATCGCATCCTCGGGGTAACGACGATAATTGGATTGGGTTCGGGCAGGCTCAGGCATGAGATTTTCCCGCTCGTAAAAGCGAATTGCATGACTGGCCACGCCGCTTTGGGCAGAAAGTTCGCCGATATTGAACGTTTTCATTCACTCACCTCAGATAGAACCATCAATGACTGTTCACAACCATAACCTTAAAGTGAACTTTAAGGTCAAGGCTTTTTTCACGCATTGCCAGATATGGGCAGGTGCACCACACTCATCTAACATGCCTTGCATGTAATAAAGTGGTGCAAAAATACGGAGACACCGCAATGAAGATTTTCGAGAACCGGAATAAACGTGTCCACCGGCGCACAGTCCTTCAGGCTGTGGCGGGCACCGGCTTCCTTCTCGCGCTGTCGCCGGGATTTCTGCTCACTGGCTGTGACGGCGGTGTGAGAGCAACTGAATCCGTAATGCTCGGCCTTGATTCAGAGGAATACGATGTTGAGCTGAACCTTCGTGCAACGCCCGACTCAGTGCCCATACTTTCAGGCGCAGCCAGTGAAGTCTGGCGCTACAGGGCGGAATTGCTGAAAGGGCCGGAAAACACCCTCACCGAAAACACAAACAGCTATCTGGGCCCGACAATCCGGCTGCGCCGTGGTCAGAGGGTAAAAATCCGTATTCACAACGAGCTTCCGGAAGCCACCACCGTACACTGGCACGGGCTTCACGTGCCGTCCGATGTCGACGGACAGCCAAGGCTACCCATTCAACCCGGTGAAACCATGACGGTTGGGTTCGAGGTGTGGGACCGGGCTGGCCTGTTCTGGTACCACTCCCATGCCCATGGTGAGCGGGGCGGGCGCGTAGGATTTCAAAGTTACGCGGGGCTTGCCGGGCTCCTGATCGTTGAAGACGACGAAGAGGCGGGCCTCGGATTGCCGTCAGGCGCCAATGAACTGTTACTGGTGCTTCAGGACCGCACCTTTGCGGGTGCCAATGAACTGGTTTACCTCGACGGGGGTATGGGAGCCATGATGGATCGCATGCACGGTTTTCTGGGAGACAGGATACTGGTTAACAGCGTTCCTCCGGCCACGCGCAAGGTCGCCACGCGCCCATACAGAATTCGGGCCCTTAACGGCTCCAATGCCCGCATCTACAAACTGGCCTGGAGTGACGGGCGACCTGTCACAGTGATCGGTGCAGACGGCGGCCTTCTTCGGGAACCGGAAGACAGGCCTTACGCCGTGCTGGCCCCGGCTCAGCGGCTAGATATCTGGGTCGACCTTTCCCAGTCCCAGCCGGGTAGCACTCTGGAGCTCATCAGCGACAGTTTCCAGGCCGGTATGATGGGCGGAATGGGAATGATGGGTAGCAACGCTCTTCCCCTCGGCAGCCGATTCAACCTGGCCAGTCTGGAGGTGGCCGAATCGTTAGAGGTCAACGAACAGTTGCCAGCGCAGTTAGGTCAGCAGAGGCAAAAGATACCGGTAGGTAGTAACACACGCATCCGGACATTTGAGCTAAGCCCGGTGATGATGCGTGGGTTTGCGATTAACGGCCGGCGTTTCGAAGGATCCAATGTCGCGGACGACGAAAAAATCCGCCTTGGCGATACGGAAATCTGGGAATTCCGGAACAACACACCCATGCCCCACCCCATGCACATTCACGGTTTGCAGTTCAACATTGTGGGGCGAAGAGGTGGCAGCTCGGATAGTTTGCAGCAGGGCCTGGTGGACAGTGGCTGGCACGACACGGTTCTGGTCATGCCCCGGGAAACGGTTCAGCTGGCGATGAAGTTCGAGCGCTTTGCCGGCCTCTACATCTACCACTGTCATAACATGGAACATGAAGACGCAGGGATGATGCGCTATTTTCAGGTGCTAGGCTAAGCGCTACCGGTCTCCTTGGTCTGCTCAACCGTTGTCACCGAACCCGATTTGTCCTTGCACTTCATCATGCACAACCCAAGACCACACATGATAAGGCAAGGAAGGAGGCTTATCAGTATGGGAGCGACTCCGAATAGCACCAGCTGTTCCCAGCCAAAGGTAAGTCCGGCGATGACCGCGATAGCGCCAAACAACCACCAGCGCCGTGGCCCTGTCAGCAAACCCACCAATCCTCCTCGGCCCGGATCAGAATTCATCTTGCCCTTGTCTTCGCTACTCGTTTTGTTACAGCAGTTCATTATCGCCCCCTCATTTTTAACGTGGTTATTAATCGCGTATACCCACCGCTGACGCGGTAAACAGCCTTGCAGTTGAACATTTCGGAAAAACATAACGTTGAAGCAAGGTTTAAGGTCAAGGCTTTTATCAGAATAGCCAGAGTGAATTCCCCTTGCGTCTTTGGGGCTCGATGGCGTTGTGTCATTGAAATAAAAACTGCTAGGATTTAGTGAACTGAAAGGCGAGCTGTGTGTCACAGCGTTGAACCCTTACAACTTGGTGCTTGGAATCAGGATGACCGCAACAACCCGCCAATTTATTTCCGCGCTGCTATCACTGCTTTTGGTGATAAGCGGGCCGGCATTGGCTATGTCCAAAATAGCGGACAGCGAGGCGGACACTGCGATGGCGGATTGTGGTTCCATGATGATGGCTCAGGCTGAGAGCGCCGGCTCCTCAACAGATACTGAAACGGATTGCGTCTCAGCCCCTGACATGGCCTGCCCTAGCGCCAGTGGGCTGATCAAATGCGGTGTTAGTGTCAGCTTTGCCCTCCTACCGGGGAATTCCATCGGTTTTACCGATACTGGCTCCCACCCGGTATTGACCACCCGCGCGGCCCTCTACCAGGATCCGTTCCTGGCTTCCATCACGCCCCCTCCAGAACATCACTCCTGAGTTGTAACCCGGATTTGCGCCCATCGCGGCAAAATCAATGACGTAATTTCTTACAACGATTTTTTGTAAAGCTCCGTGTCTTTTTATTTATCACGGATCTTCAACTGGAGTGAATCAAATGCGCAATTCAAACATCAAACTCGCAATCACAACGATTTTTCTGGCCGGTACCATCGGCACCTTCTCTGTCTTTGCCCATGAGGGCGAAGGCAAACGCATGATGTCCTCGGAAGAAATGCAGGGCATGGATGGCATGCACGGTGAGGGCGGCATGATGGGGATGATGAACATGATGTCTGATATGTCCCCGGAAGACCGCAAAGCCATGACCGAGGCATGCATGAAGATGATGCAGGGTCATGGTGGCGATGGCATGCATGGTGGCATGAAAGACAAAGACGCCAGCGCCAAATAACCGTTTGGGCACCCTCATGAACTGAAGTTCTGGGCCGGGGGTGCATGCGCATCCCCGAGCCCTGCACTGCCCATAAGCTATTCCAACCGAGGATTTTCCATGAAGACCATGAAGCTCGCCCTTTATACGGGTATAGCCGCTGTCGTTATCGGCGCTGGCGCCACCTTGGCCATCCAGGCCAACGAATCTGACCAGTCATCGGTTGCGCAAGCCGAGAGTGGAAAGACAGTTCAGGCCATCACCATTTACAAGAGCCCCAATTGCGGTTGCTGCCAGGACTGGGCCGAGCACCTCGCGGCCAATGGCTTTGAGACCCGCATCGTTGAAACCGACAACCTCAATGAAATCAAGCAAGAGTACGACGTACCCCGAGATATGGCGTCCTGCCACACTGCGCTGATCGGAGACCTGGTGATTGAGGGCCATGTGCCGGCCAATGACATCGTCGCCTACCTTGAGGACCCGCAGTTCAATACGATTGGGCTATCAGTGCCGGGCATGCCCCATGGCACCCCCGGCATGGAAACCGGCCGGAAGGACGATTACCAGGTCATCGCTTTTAA
>MDTA01116676.1_pt1 | contig 12203 bp, 11 predicted proteins | sample 811151 | NCBI WGS metagenome assembly MDTA01 (sample SAMN05326648, study PRJNA326480) | marine metagenome | isolation source: seawater | place: Indian Ocean: South | collected 2010
AAAGGACCTTTTTAATGAAAGTAAGATACTCATATTTACCACAACAATTTGAAAAAATTGATGATTTGCTTTTCAAAATCAAGGAATTTGTTAAAACAGGAGATTTTACTCTTGGTAAGCCATTAAAAGAATTTGAAAAAAAATTTGCAAAACTAATGAATGTTAAGTATGCAATTGGAGTTAATTCAGGTACCGATGCAATAAAATTATCACTTAAAGCATTAGGCATAGGCCCTGGTGATGAAGTTATTACAGCTTCTAATACATTTATTGCTACTGTTGGGGCTATTAGTGAAATTGGTGCTAAGCCAGTCTTAGTCGATTGTGATGATACATTTTGTATGGATGTTAATCTCATAGAAAAATTAATTACAAACAAAACTAAAGCAATAGTTCCAGTTCATTTTACTGGATACATGACTGACATGGAAAAATTATCAAAGATTGTAAAGAGGTATGGGCTATTTGTTATTGAAGATGCCTGTCAATCAATATTAGCTTCACAGAACAAAAGGATTGCGGGAACTTGGGGTGAAACAGGTTGCTTTTCTTTACATCCATTAAAGAATCTTAATGTTTGGTCTGATGGTGGAGTGATTATTACAAATAAAAAAAGTATATATAAAAAACTTCAGCTTTTAAGGAACCATGGATTAAAAAATAGAGATGAAATTGAGATACTTGGCTACAATTCAAGATTAGACACAATTCAAGCTGTTGTTGGAAATTGGCTTATTCCAAAAACAAAAGATATAGCAAAAAAGAGAATTAGGAATGCCAATTATTATGACAAAAAATTCATTAAAATTGATGGTATCAAGATCCCACCTCGACCCAAAAATATGAAGATAGTTTTTCATTTGTATATAGTATTTGCAAAGGATAGAGATAAACTCTTGAAATACTGTTTAAAGAGAAATATAGAAGCAAAAATTCATTATCCGATTCCCCTTTATCAACAAAAGGCTCTTAAGAAACTTTGTTATAAAAAAGGGGCTTTTCCGGTTACAGACTATCATTCTAAAAATATTATAACATTTCCTGTTGATCAACATTTAAAAAAAAATGAATTAGATTATGTAATTCAAACTGTTAAAGAATTTTATGAAAAAACATAATATATTGAAAATTCCATATGTGAACCTATCTAAACAATTTGAAGATGAAAAAAAAGAATTATTGAATGAAATTGAAAAAGTTCTTTCATCAGGTAATTATATTCTTTCAGATGAAGTTGAAAAATTTGAAAAGAATATTTGTAAATATCTTAAAGTAAAGTTTTGCATTGGAGTAAACTCTGGGACAGATGCTTTGATTCTTTCTCTTCTTGCACTAAATATTGGTCCTGGAGATGAGGTTATCACTCAAGCAAATAGTTATATTGCCTCAGCAGCTGCAATAAATGCAGTTGGTGCAAAACCTGTTTTTGTAGATGTTCTTGATGATCAAACTATGGATTCAACAAAACTTAAATCTGTTATCAATTCAAGAACAAAAGCAATTATCCCAGTTCATTTGACAGGAAGAATGTGTGAAATGGATAAAATAAATATTATTGCAAAGAAATTTAATCTCAAGGTTATAGAGGATTCTGCTCAATCTTTTGGTTCAAAATATAATAATAAAAATAGTGGTTATTATGGTGATTGTGCTGCTTTTTCAACTCATCCTCTAAAAAATCTTAATGCCTCCGGGGATGGAGGATTTATCGTAACAAATAAGAAAGAAATACATAATTTTGTAAAACTTAAAAGAAATCATGGTCATTTAAACAGAAATAGGGTGAAGTTTTGGGGAATGGTTTCTAGATTAGACTCTATTCAAGCAGCAATACTTAATTTCAGATTAAAAAGAGTTAAAAAGGTTCTTTCAAAAAGAATGGAAAACGCTAAATTATATATAAAGAATATTGATAAACAAAATATCTATTACCCTGATTTTAGAAAAAACTGTATGGATACATATCATCTTTTTGTAATTCAGGTAAAAAAAAGAAATCAATTAAAAAAATATTTATTAGATAATAAGATAGAGACAAATATCCATTATCCTATTCCAATTCATAAACAAAATTTTTTTATAAAAAAATTTAAAAATCTTAGTTTACCTAATACTGAGAGTCAGGCTAAAAAGATTTTGAGTTTGCCTATTAATCAATATCTGGAAAAATCACAAATATTAAGAATTTGTAATAATATCAATAATTTCTATAACAATTATCGATAAAAAATGAAATTTAAACTTGATTATGAAAAAATATTAGAAGAATTTAATCATAATTTAATTTATAAGTTAAGAAAACATGGATTGAATAAAAAATCTCTTAGTTTGTGGGTTCCAAATGATAATTTTTTAGAAAGTTTTAAAAGTCTTTACTTTTCATTAAAAGAAAATGGAATAAATGATTTTGAAATTGATGTTAAAAAAGACACCGTTAAAAGCATTGATATAAAAGCAATTAAAAAAGTTTTCAACGAAATAAAAATTGTTGAAAATAAAAATAAATTCAAAATTTCAATTAATAAAATTTCAGAATTCAAAGGAAAAAAAGATATTATTGATCAGGTAAAAAAAAGAGAAATATCAAAAATTGATTATATTTACGGAAGTTTAGGAACTAATAAAAAACAGGAAAAAATAAAAGAATATTTCAAAAAAATATACCAATCAAATTTTAATGAATTTAAAAAACAAAAAATTTTAGAACAAAAAGAATTTCGATCAAAAAAAATAGTATTTAACAACCAAATTTATGAAATAAAATATAAAAAAGATAAAAGTTTTATTAGCATAGACTCAAATACCGAGGATAAATCTTTAGTGGGTGCTATGATTCTTTTTAATAAACTATTTTTTGGAAAAAATATTTTGGATGTAATCAATAATTCTTCAAATCAATTTATGAAATATATACTAAAATCTACAAAAACTAAGATTGAGGGTATCGTTTTACCATTTAATCTCGGAAAAGAAGTTTTTATTGTTCATAATATTTGGCTTGTATTCTCTGATTATTATAAACAAAAAGTTAACAAGGTTATAAAAAAAAATAATTCTTACTGGATTTTACTAGAGAAAAGAAAAAGAGAAATTCACTGCAAAAAAATCATAAAACTTTTCTTGAAAGAAAATAATATTAAAAATGATTCAATTATATTTAATTATATCGAAAAAGATTTAAGTGGTAATCCAATGAGAGTCTTTATTAATATTAAAGAAAATATTCCCTCACTAGAAAAACCCAATTTAATTAGAAAATTAGAAAGTTTTCTTAAAAAAAACCTTGATCCAGGCCTGCAAGTTTATTACCAAGAAAAAAAAGATTTGAATAAAATTAGAAGGTTATAAATAAAATATTTATCAAAAAATAATTATTGTCGTTTATAGTATGATACTTTGTTTATATGCTGATGAAACGAAAAAATGAAGAACTTATTTTAGATGGAACCAAAGTCCAGTGGCATATGGATAGAGTTTCTCAATGGGAAAAAGGTGAAAAAATAGCTCCAATTACCATTGACATGGCCCTTACAAGAGCTTGTAACTATGGCTGTCATTTTTGTTATGCAATGTTACAAGAAAATGATAGATCAATAATTAACAAAAGAGTAATTACAGAGTTTTTAGAGGATTCAGCTGAAATAGGTGTTAAAGCCATAAGCTTTGTATCGGATGGCGAAAGTACAATATCTCCAGCTTTTATCGATGGTGTGAAATTAGGCAATAAACTAGGAATTTCAATGGCAGTTGGTACGAATGGCTTCGTTTTAACAAAAGAAAAGCTTGAGGATGTTTTACCTCATTTAACATACATAAGAATAAATATTTCTGCAGGAGAAAAAAAAAGATATGCAGAAATAATGGGAGTTAAAGAATCATATTTTGAAAGAGTTGTACAAAATATAAAAGATATGGTTAAAATTAAGAGGAAAAATAATTTGTCAGTTACAATTGGTTTGCAAATGGTTTTGATGCCAGAATATGCAGATCAAATTATTCCATTAGCAAAATTAGGAAAAAAACTTCAACCTGATTATTTAATTATAAAGCATTGTAGTGATAATGAAGACGGAGATCTTGGTGTTGATTATGATGGATATAAAAGTCTTTTTAATTTGTTAAAAAAAGCTGAATCCTATTCTGATAAAAATTTCGAAGTTAAAATAAAATGGTCCAAAATCAAATCTGGAGAAAAGAGAACTTATAAAAAATGTTACGGAGCCCCATTCATGATTCAAATATCTGGTTCGGGTCTGGTTGCACCCTGTGGAATGCTATTTAATGAAAAATATAAGAGATATCATATAGGAAATATTTGTCATACAAGATTTAAAGAAATTTGGAAATCAGATGCTTACTGGGAAGTAATGAATTATTTAGCCTCAGGAAGTTTTGATGCTCAAACCATGTGTGGATCATTATGTTTGCAACATAAGGTAAACGAAGCACTTGATAGCCATGTAAAAGGAATTAATAAATTAAAACCAATTCATAAATCAATTCCACATGTAAATTTCATTTAATTCTGATGAAAAAATTTCCTCAAAAGATTTTTAAAAATACTGAAACTTTTGCAAAAGAATATCTTGAAGAAGTTTCTAGGGTTTCCAAAAAACTAGATTTAAAGAAAATTAGTAAAATATGTATTTATTTGGAAAAACTTTATGCAAAAAAAAAAAATATTTTTATATGTGGTAATGGAGGATCAGCTTCAATATCTAATCATTTTGTTTGTGATCATCAAAAAGGTAGTAGTATGGAAACAAAGTTGATGCCAGGAATAATTTCTCTATCTTCAAATATTGAAATAATTACGGCGATAAGTAATGATATATCTTATGATCATATCTTTTCATATCAGCTTGAAAGATTGGCCAAGCCAGGTGATGGTTTGATTACAATTTCATCATCTGGAAATTCTAAAAATATTATATTGGCAATAGAATGCGCAAAAAATAAAAAATTAACTACTATTAGTTTGAATGGATTTAACGGTGGTAAGGCTAATAAAATCAGCCAAATAAGTCTTAATGTCCCAAGTAGAAATTATGGTGTTGTTGAGGATATTCATCAGTCTATAATGCATATTTTGTCTCAATCATTGAGAATGAGAAATCTTAAAAAAATAAATATTGAGAAAATTTATTTTTAATTTCAAAAGATCTAAATTTAAAAACATATATATTTTAACGAAAAATTTGTTAAAAACTTAATGAAGACTTTTAATTTATGAAAATTTCAACATACACTTATTATTTTGCTGTTTTATTCCTTGTTTTAATTTTTTTTCTTGGACTATTAAAAGGTCCAATTGTTCCAGATGACATTCAATCAAAAAATTGTGCTCGTAATGTTGTACTTCCTTTTAACTTTGGTGTAACTCTCAATTGTGACTCAGGGATTTATATCAGACTTGCATCTGATTTAAATCTATTATTTGAGAATACTAGAGTTGTAAATGACAGAAATTTAACCCCAGGGAATGTTGAGCAGGCAACCCCGGGAAGTTCTGTTCTTGTTTGGATAATTTCAAAACCTATTATAAAAATTTGGAAAAGTATTCAATTTTACACTGAAAATACAGTAAAAAATGTAAAAGATTCCTTAAATACAGTTTATTCTCAATTAAATATTAATCAAACAGTAGATGATTCATTTGAAAATTTTACAGATTTAATTCCAGTTTATATTTCCTATATAATTTTAAATACATTGATAATGATTTTATGTATTATTTTATACACCAGAACTTTAAAAATAAGATTATTTAATTTTAAACCTGTTTTCGCTTTTTGCTTTTTAATAGGTTCGATAATTCTTATTAATGATGTAAATAAACAATTTTTTTATTCTCCTGGTCCACAAATTTTTAGATTGCTGTGCCCGGTTTTTACAGTTTACTTTGCCTCAAGAATATTAGAAGCCCAGAATATTTCTAAAGAATATTTAATTGGTTCATTTATTACTGGTTTTCTGATGCTATTTTATTACATATTTTTTGTAGCATTCTTAACCATTTCTTTTGCTTTTTTTTTATCTAAAGATAAAGGATATGCTGGTATACATGAAGATCATACTATTAAAAAATATTTTTTTGCAACAATATTGTTCCTGATCACTAGTTTTATTTGGTTTATAATTTGTTATTTGATAAATGATTCAGTTTTAGTCGCAGACATGACCCACGAAGGGTTTGGACTTTTTATTATAATTGAGAAATTTAATTCATTTGGCTTTTATCAAACTTTAATATTTTTTATAGATTCAATTATTCGCACATTCTTTCACTCTTTAATTCATTCATGGATTATTGTATTTTTATTAATTTTTTCTCTTTTTTTAATTAAACTGAATTTGAATAATTTACAAAATAAATTATTGAAAGTGTGTTTTTTCTTTTCAATATTTTCAATATTGTTTTTCTCATTCTACTCACCAGGTACATCAAGATTAGTTTTTTCAAGTTTTCTTGTATTTGTACCTTTTATTGGATTGATAAGTAAAACAATTTATGAGAAAATTAAATTTAAAAATCTATTTTTTTCATTATATTTTGTTATTTTTATATTTTATACATTAAACACAATTATAAAAACTGAACCTTTTGGATGGTATAACGAAAAAGGATCATATTATTTTATAAGGTAGATCTTTGAAAAGAAAAATTATAAATTGGGCTGAACCATTTCTGGATAATGAAGAAGAAAAAAATATTTTAAAAGCTTTAAAAACCACCTGGATTTCAGATGGTGCTTTTGTAAAAAGATTTGAAAAAGATGTTTCAAAATATATAAATTCTAAATTCTCCATAAGCGTAAACAATGGGACATCTGCAATACATTTAGTATATTTAGCATTAAATCTTAAGCCTGGTGATGAGGTTATAATTCCAGGATATGGTTATCTGGCTGCTGCTAATATTGCTTTGCAGATGGGCCTAATTCCTGTTTTTGCTGATGTAGATATTGATTCATTTTGTATTACATCCACAAATATAGAAAAAAAAATAACTAAAAAAACCAAACTTATTGTTGTCATCAATACTTATGGAAATATTTACGATTTAGATGAAATAAATAAATTAGGTAAGAAGTTTAAAATATTTATTTTAGAAGACGCAGCCGAATCATTTGGGTCTAAATATAAAGGGAAACAATCTGGTTCTATTACAGACATTAGCACCTTTAGTTTTCAAGCAACAAAGATAATTACCACAGGTGAGGGCGGAATGGTTTCAACAAGATTAAGTAAAAAAATTATTGAAAAACTACAAATGTGGCGAAATCATGGTGTTAGAGATAAAAGATATTTCCATTACTTGCCAGGTAATAATTTTAGATTAACTAACATTCAAGCATCAATAGGCTGCTCTCAACTAAACAAGATTAATAAAATTTTAAAAAAAAGAAAGTCGCTTTATAAATACTACAAATATAAACTAAAAAATATTGAAGGATTAAAACTTCAAAGATTTTCTGTAAATACCGAACCTGTTGTTTGGACACTTGCAGTTATTTTATCAGAAAAAAAATTTAAGAGGAGGGACTATATTATTGAAAAGTTATATAAGCAAGGTATTGAAACTAGAAATGGTTTTTACTCACCCAATAATTTACCACTATATAAGAAATTTCACTCTAAAGATTTAAAAAACTCTGATTTATTATCTAAACAAGTAATTTGCCTTCCTTTTCATAACCAGATTGAAAGAAAAGATATAGACAAAATAGTTTCAACACTAATAAAGTATAGAGTATGATATGTATGATTTCAGTGTGATATTACCAACATATAATGAAAAAAATAATATAATTTCATTGATTGATAAGATTCTAAAACTTTACCCTAGAAAAACAAAAAAATATGAAATACTGGTGGTTGACGATAATAGCCCTGACAAAACATATGATATTGTTAATGAAACTTACAAGAATATATCTTGTATCAAATGTTACAAAAGAATCAAGAATAGGGGGTTAGGTAGTTCAATTGAATTTGGCTTAAAAAGAGCAACTGGTAAGCATTTAATCGTTATGGATACAGATCTTACTCATGACCCATTATTAATAAAAAAACTACTCTATGTTAATAAAGTTTATGATCTAGTTTCATGCTCAAGATACTGTTGTGGCGGCTCAATGGAAAATAAAAAACATTTTTTGGGTAGTTATGTTTATAATTTAATTCTTAGAATAATTCTGAAAACTCAAATTCAGGATAACCTAGGTGGTTTTTTTGCAATTAAAAGAAATGTTTTAAGGAATTTGCCACTAAAAGAAATTTTTTTTGGGTATGGAGATTATTTTTTTAGATTATTGCATTTTACACAGAATAAAGGTTTTTCAATAGTTGAAATTCCAGCTTATTACAAAAATAGGATAGATGGATTATCAAAATCTAAATTTTTTTTAATGTTTTTTTCTTATTTTTTATCAGCAATTAAATTAAGATTTATAAAAAACTAGTTTATCTTTCTTCTAAACCAAGTTCTTCCAAATTTATTACTAATGATTTTAAAACTATTTTTTTTATAGAAATTAATATTTTTATAATTCTTAGTTAAAGTTTTCACGATGATTATTTTACATTCTTTTGTTAGTTGATTTATACTATAATTTATTAATTTAGATCCAATTCCCTTGTCAGTAAATTGTTCGTCAACACATATTATTAGTAGTTCCTTTGATGCCCCTTTTATATTTATTAAATTAAAAAAAAGATAGAATAGTATTACATCGATATATAAAAATATATTTTTAAAATTTTTTAAGATACTTTTAATAAATTCTTTGAAAAGTTGAAAAAAATGCCGTTTAAGTATTATATCGTTAATTTTATTATCTAATCCATATAAAACAAAACCTATCATTTTGTTTTTTTTAAATACACCAAATGCATTATTTTCCATTTGTTTAAAGTAATAATTGAGATAAATCTGAATGATTCCTTTGCCAAAAATTGAGTAAATATTTTTTGGTAATGATGACACCCAAAGATCTTTGATAATTTCAGAATATTTATTATCAATCTTTTTAAATGAATACATTTTTAGTTTTTTATTATTTCTAATCTTGGTAGTGGAAAAATTAAGTTTTTATTCTTAAATCTTTTATTCTGTAAGAAAAAATCTTTGAAATGCCACGGTAAAATAAGAAGATACTTATTTTTTTTATTTAATACTTCTTGCTCTGAGATAATCGGAATCCATGATCCAGGAGTTTTGTGGCCAAATTTTTCTTTATTAACTTCTCCTATTTCTGATAAAAGCATATCATCAAGTTCACAATATTGAAGAATTACATTTCCTTTTGTTGATGCACCTATACCAGAAACACTTTCACCCATTTTTTTTAATTTTATTAATTCTTTGACTAATTCTTTTTTGGTTTTTTCTACTTCAATTTTAAAATCTTCATAAATTTTAATTTCTTTATATTTTTTTTCGTTCTTCATAATCTCTTGTATTTTACTATTTACTTTAAACTTAGAGTTATTTTTGTGTACGACTGTGATAGAACAACTTCCACCATTAATTTGATTTACTTCAAAATCAACAATTTTTAAATTAGTTCTTTCAGTAATCCAATTAATTTGTGATAGGGAATAATATGTTAAATGTTCATGACATATTGTGTCATAAGAATTCTTTTTAATCATTTCTGGTAAGTAACTCTGTTCTAAAATCCAAACACCATTCTTTTGATCAATGATCTGTTCAATTTCTTTGCAGAATAAGATTGGATCCTCAACATCATAAAACATCGATATTGAAAAAATGATACTAGCTTTTTTATTAAATATTCTCAGAAAATCTTTGGAATTAAAAAAGTTTTCAATAAGAATTTTATCAGTATAATTATTTTTAAATTTTTTTCCAATTGGATCAAATCCAACTCTTTTCATACTTTTAGGGAAAAAAGATAGTGTGGTTCCATCATTGGATCCAATATCAACAATTATATCCTCATCATTTAATTGTAATTTGCTTAATATTTTGATTACTTTTGATTCTAAATGATTGACCATACTTTTATTTAAAGATGATTGATAACCGTAATTTGGGCCAAACATCTTTTTATAATCTTGATTATGTTTAAGTTGAACTAAATGACAAACATTCTTGTCGCCATGACATTTTACCAATATTAGGGGATATTTTTCGAGTTTGCTGCTCTTTTTATTTGGAAAGATCCCAGTCAAATATTGTGAGCCAAGATTAAGAATCTCAATTAATTCTTTATTCCCACAAATTCTGCATTTTTTTATTTCTTTAAACATGTTCCTATTATATGTTAGGATGGAAAAATGGTTCAAATTAAAAAAAATAAAGTCAATATAATTAATTTTCTATTAGTTTTGATTGGTTTATTTATTTTTTACAGAATAACTCAAAAATCTGAGTTTAACTATTTTTTGAACAGAGTTAACCATTATTTTTTATTTTTTTTTTTTTTTTTTTTTCTTAGTATTTACTCTGCATCAATTAGATTTTATATAATCTTAAAAAAAAAAATAAACATTCTTGAGATATTGTTATTGAATATAAAAAGCTTTTTCTTTTATTTTTTTTTACCAGTTGGTATTGGTAGTGATATTTATAGATTTCAAATACTTAATAAAGACTTAAATAAAAAAAAAATTCAAATATTTAATATTATTTTGATAGATAGATTGTTTGGTTTAATATCTTTTATTTTTCTATCGTCTTTTTTTTTTATTTTTGTTATTGAAAATTATTTTTTATTTCCCCTTTTAATTCTTTTCCCGATTATCTTTTTTGGTTTTGACAAAATATTGAACAATTTTGAAAGTTTGAGGGTTAATTATTTCAACGAGTTAAGATTAAAAGAGATTTTGTGTGTGTCTTTTTTTTCTGTCTTAAGCCAAATTTTTTTAATAATATCTATTTACCTTGTAATTCTTTTGTATGATTTTAATTTTCATTTTTTTCATACAGGATTTGTTATAAGTTTTTCTTCTATACTGAGTTTGATTCCTTTATCATTATTTGGTCTATCAGCAACAGAGTTATCAAGCTATACACTATATATTTTTTATGGTTTAAACAATAATGAAGCTTTATTTTTGACTATCAATCATTATTTTTTAAAATTTTCATTTTCTATTGTAGGTGTTATTCTTTATCTAAAACACAATATTAGAATTAATTTTTCGATTCGCGGAAAAAAACTTAAATAACAAATTCTTATTTTTATTCTATTTCCTTTATCTCAATATAAGGATTCATATTTAATCTTCCTTTCTTTCCCTCCCAAAAGAATAGACTTTCACCTTGAATATTACTTTCTTTACCAGAGACTAAAATATCTCCTTTACGAAATGAAAAATTTGTCAAACTTTGAGGATTAATTATATTCTCTTCATTATAAATAATATTTTTGTTTGTTTTTGCATTTGCGAGAAAAATTGATGAAACATAATTGCATCTATCGGGCAAAAATGTACTATAGCAAATTATCCTTTTATTTTCGTGATGTAGTTCATCAATAATATAGTCTGCTTTTTGTTTGATCGATTTTGTTTCTTTTATTTCAATAGCAATATTAAAATATTCTAAATAGGAAAGGATAGGTAAAATAAAAAATGTAAAAATAACTAATCTTGAATTCATTTTTATAAGTTTTAAGAATATTAATAATGTAAGCCCTATATTCGAAACCTGAAAAAGTCGATTAAAATTATATTGATCAATTAAAGCCTGAGTTGAAAAACTCCCTTTGATTAAAATTAAATTTAGAAAAATAGACAAAATTATTAAAAGATAACTATTTTTATGATTTTTTTTTTTAAAAAAGAGAAATATAGAAAGTATAAGAGATATAAAGATAAAATAATTTACAATTGAAAGAGAAAAAAATAATTTAAAAGATTCAAGTATTCCCAATGAATTATAATTATCAAAGCTTTGAATAAGAGTGCCTCCCATAAATGTTTTAATAAAAAAAGATCTAAACCACCCAAAGGCAAAAAAATTGGCGCCTATAAGCCATCCTAATGAAAATGGAAAAATAAAATATTTAAATGGATAGAAAAAACTTGCATATTTTTCAAATAAATAAAATAAATACAGAGAAAATACAGCGCCACATAAAAGTATATTTAATTCTCCAATAAAGTAATAAAAATAATTACCTTCATACCCAATAAAAATAGAAAATATAAAAAGCAATGATCTAATAACA
>MDTA01129575.1_pt1 | contig 12203 bp, 11 predicted proteins | sample 811151 | NCBI WGS metagenome assembly MDTA01 (sample SAMN05326648, study PRJNA326480) | marine metagenome | isolation source: seawater | place: Indian Ocean: South | collected 2010
CCATAATTTTTATGTTCTCTTTCACCTCTCACCAAATTTAAAAATGTTGTATCTTTTGTAAATACCATTGTGTGAGCAACGTTCGGTTTAATTATTGATATCTGACCCTCGTTTACAATTTGGGTTATTTTAGGAGAGTTTGGGTTTAATATATCTTGAAAGATTTCTATTATCTGTCCTTTCGTAAAAAGACATTTTTGTTCTTGTTGTGGATGGTAATGATTAGCTCTTATTGTCCCTTTTTTTGAATCAATTAAGCCAACCATATTTATTGGTTCAGTTAATTCAAAATTACTTATTTTTCCTCTTTCATCTTTAAATACATCAGTTCCATCGCGCACATATTCTAATTCCTTTATTAAATCCTGCTCTGACCATTTTAATATCATTTCTTTAATACTTTCATCTAACCCGTAAAGAAATTTAAAACCTGTATTTAGAAGTTTTTTATTTGATAAAGAAAATCCAAGATTTGGAACTTCGTCGTTTGTTTCTTTTAGTTGTACTTTTGGGTTATATTTTTTACAAATTTCAGCAACATCTTTTACTGTAACGGTATCTTTGGTTAAATTAAAAAGTTCGTTAGAAATATCATCACTTTCTTCCATAAACTTAAAGCATCTTGCAACATCAATAACTGGCACTAAACTTTTGATTTGTCTTCCTCCCGCATAAAGTTTTAAAGTTCCATTGTGAGAAGCTATTTTAGAAAATAGGTTTGTCATTATATCTAGTCTAGTTGTATCAGTAGAATAACCATAAACTGAACCAAGCCTTAAAATAATAAATTTTTTCCCTGAAGTTTTTAATTGTTTCTCGTTAGCATCTTTTGATTTGCCGTATGACAATCTTGGACATGTTTGTTCATTTTCTTCGATATTTTTTTTTACTTCATCTAAGCTTTCATATACCACATGAGAGGATGGCATAATAATTTTACAGTTATCATTAATTACATCGAGAATATTTTGAGTACCAGTTACTCCCACTTTCTCAATTTCTTTCTCTTTTTCATCATTTGCCTCACTTTTAACTCTAGGTACCGCTGTAATGCCTGCTAAATGATGAATAATATCAGCGTCATGACAATACTTTCTAATTAAATCTTTATCTAATATATCGCCATGTACAAAATTCATGTTCCATTTTCTTATCTGATTTACTCTTTCTGATATAAACCTGTTATCAATTACTGTAATTTGATCTTTCCAACTATAACCTGAATAAATTTTGCACAATTCTGTACCGATATAACCTAATCCACCTGTTATTATAATTTTTTTTTTCATTTTGAAATTCTTTCTTTTAATATTTGAAATATGACAAAAAAAATATCATAAAATTTTATTTTTTTTCCTTCCTCGTGACTTCTCCCATTATAGTTTATTGGAACCTCATAAAATTTTTTTCCTTTTTTTACAATTTTACAAAGAATTTCAGCATGCTGTTCAAAACCTTCCGATTTTAATTCTTTATAATGTAATAATTCTTTTTTGTAACATGCATAACATGAATATATGTCTGTAAAAGTAGTATTATACAATAAATTAAAAATCAGGGTGATAAAAAAATTTCCAAATTTGTTAAGTATATTATGAGAACGAGTATAATTTGAGTAATTAAATCTTGATCCAATTATTAAATCAGGTTCAAAATCTTTAATAGTTTTTGAAAATTTTACAAAATCATTAGGATCATATTCAAGGTCCGCATCTTGAAAAATTATGTAATTTCCCTCTGCGTTTTCTATACCTCTTTTTACAGAAAAACCTTTTCCTCTGTTAGTATCGTTATAAAATAATTTATCTGTAAGCTTGCTATTTTCTTTAAGAATATTTCTTGTATTATCAGTGGAACCATCATCTATAACTATTATCTCACTTGAAAAACCAGATTTTTTTAATTCGTTTAATTTTAATAAAACTTTCAAAATGGTATTCTCTTCATTAAAAACTGGAACAATTACAGATATCATGTTTGAGCTTGTAGTCATCTAGATCTAAATTTAAGTAACTCGATTTCTATATAATAAAGATATTATTTTTCCAATTAATTTAAATTATTTTCTTTGTTAAATCATCAATTTAGTTAGATAAATAGAGAATTCTTTTTACTAAACTTAGTATAGAGAGTCTAAATAAAAAAAACAGTGATTTTAGCAGAGGAAAATTTTCATAATAATAATATATTTTAAAACCATCGATAATTTTTTGCAAATTACTGCTGGATAGACTATTTTCTGAAAATCTTAAGTACATAAGTTTTTTAGTTATAAGTCTGAACTTTATTCTGTTTTTTGATAATTCTAACCAAAGCTTATAGTCTTCTTTTGTTTTTGTATTTCCAAAAATTCTTTTCTTAAGCGTTTGTCTTTTAATCATTATGGAAGAAAGTCCAATATCACATCTTTTAAGCAACTGATTGTAAGTAATATTATCTTTTAAATTCGAACTACCAAAAATTTTTCCATATTCGTCTATTGTAAAATAATTAGTATGTGTGATTTCATAATTATTTTTTTCCATTAAATTAAATTGGTGTTGTAGCTTATTTTTCGACCAATAATCGTCTGCATCTAAAAAAGCTATGTATTTGGTTTTAGCATGTTTTAAAGCAATATTTCTCGCTGGTCCAGCACCATGATTTTTTGATTTATTGACTAAAACTTTTATTTTTTTATTTTTTTTATATTTTTCTATAAATTTTAATTCTGATAAATCAGTATCATCGTAGATTATAATTATAACAAAACTTTTAAATGTTTGGGATAAAATTGATTTTATACACTTGTCAATATATTTTTTTTTTTTGAAATAAGGAATAATTATTGTTATTTTATTTTTCATTTATTATTCTTGAAAATCTGTCTGCATGTCTATATTCGGTAAAATCTAAAACTTTTTTTTTTATAAAAATTTTTTTTCTATAAGTATATTTATCATTTAAAAATTCATTAAATTTTTTTTGAAAACTTTCAGAATTGTTATTTAAATAAATAAAGCCCCCATTATCGTTTTCAATTAGCTCTTCGGGTCCATTTGGGCAATTGCTAGATATTATTAAAGAATTAGAACTGGCAGCTTCTATCAGTACAAATCCGGGATCTTCCCATAAAGAGGATAAAATAAAACATTTTGCATGTTTTAAAAATGGATAAATATTTTTTTGGAAACCTAATAAAAAAACTTTATCAGCAATATCTAATTTTTTGATAATCTTTAACAATTTATTTTTTTCTTCTCCATCCCCAAGAATAACCAAATGAAGATTTTTATTATTTTGACTTATTATTTTAAAATTTTTAATTAGAAACTCAAAATTTTTTTGCTTTGTCAATCTTCCAATACCTAGAATGAAATCCTTGTTAATTAATCTATAGTCTAAATTTTCTTTCTTTTGTTTATTAACATTTTTTATACTTATTACTGGATCCCTAAGTACAAAAATTTTTTCCCTAGGAAATATTTTATTTTTGATTAAATAATTTTTTGTAGATAATGTTGGTGTAGTAATCATGTGCAAGCTTTTTCCCAAATTTATCCAAATAAATTTTCGTAAAAAATTCATTTTTGGTAAACCAGAAATCCTTAAAATAATTTTTGTATCAAATTTAAAAATTGAATTTAAGACTATTGGCAAAGAAGTGATTAAATGAATTATTAAATAATCTGGTTTATTTTTTTTTAAAATATTTTTTAAGCTAAAGAAACACATGAAAAATATAATCAAATAAGAAATTCTACTTTTCATAAAACCACGGGTAGGCAAATATTTATGAAGATTATATTTAACTAAATTTAAAAATTTAAGATTTTGATATTTTTCAATTTTTTTTGCAAACTCGAACTCTCCTACGGCATTTAAAATACTTACCTCATTTGATTTAAGATATTTATTAATTGCAAAAGCAGAATTTAATACAGCCTTAATTGTTGCTACATTAGTTAAAAAAGGACTCCAATAATATATTTTATTTTTCAATTTTGACTAGTTTTTTAAATTTTCATACATTATCTTGAGAAAATAATAAAGTATATCTATTAAATATTTTGCTTAAATGATTATAACAAAAATAAATGGCTATTAATAAGAAAAGTTATTGGAAAAATTCTTTTGTTTTAGACAAACTTTTAAAAAGTTTAGTATTAAAAAATAGACATTTATTTTTAAAACATTTTTCAAAGGTAAACTCGGTTCAAAAAGAAACAAAGATATTAGATGTGGGGACAGTTCCCTCGTTTGAAAAACAAGAAAATTTATTACTTGAAAAATTCAAAAAAAATAAGATTACATGTTTATCAAATGTTAATTGTAATATTTTAAAAAAAAAGTTTAAAAATTTAACAATTCTTGTTGGTGATGGTAGAAAAATGAAAATTAAGTCAAATAGTTTTGATATAGTTCATTCTAACGCAACTATTGAACATGTTGGAAATGAAAAACAACAACTGCAATTTTTAAAAGAGTGTATAAGAGTTTCAAAAAATAGTGTTTTTATAACTACCCCTAATAGATTTTACCCGATTGATTTTCATACTAAAAAGGTTTTTTTACATTTTTTACCTAAGGAAATTTTTAGGAAAATTCTTTTATTTTTTGGGGATACCTTTTTTTCAAAAGAAGAAAATTTAAATCTTCTTTCCGAAAAGGATTTAATTAGACTTCTCAAGAAAACAAAAATTAAAAATTATGAAATAAAAAAACACAAATTTTTGTTCCTTACTTCAAATTTTTTAATTCAAATTTATAAAAAATGAGACAGTATGAACCTATTATATTTGCTCCGTCGATTGAAGAGGGTGGTGTTGAAAAAAATCTTTTTTTGATATCAAATTTTTTATCTAAAAAATTAAAAAATCTAACTATTATTACAGCTAACAATAACAAAGAAAAATATTTTAATAAAACTATTCATTTTTTAAGTCCTAAAAGTAGTTTTTTTGAAAATAAAAATAGATTAATTAAATCATTAATATGTTTATTAATATTATTTAGACAAATTATAAAAAGAAAAAAAAGAGTTGCGATAATATCCTTTCAAGGAAATATTTTTGCAATTATTTTCGCGATCATTTTTATATTAAAAATCATAGTAAGATCAAACTCTTCACCTGAGGGGTGGGCTTCAAATTATATAAAAAAAAAATTATTTTATTTGCTTTTTAGTCAAGCGGATATAGTCATAGTTAATAGTAAGGAATTTAAGTATAAAATGAAAAATTTATTAAATATTAATGCAATAAATATTTATAACCCTTTAGATACAAAAGTAATTTTAAAAAAATCAAAGCAGAAAATAAAGTTTAATTTCTTTAAGAAAAATTCTGTAAACCTAATATCCGTAGGTCGTCTCACAAATCAAAAGGATCATTTAACTTTGTTAAAAGCGGTTAAAAAGATAAAAGATAAAATTAACCTTAAGGTAGCAATAATAGGAAAAGGCAAAAAAAAGGAAGAAATTTTAAATTTTATCGAAAAATATAAATTATCAAATTGTATTAGAATTCTTGGATATAAGGATAATCCTTATCCATATCTTAGAATGTCTGATTGCCTTGTTTTGACGTCAAAATACGAAGGCTTACCAAATGTGCTTTTAGAAGCAATGTATTTGAAAAAGTTTATAATATCATCAAAATGTCCAACGGGTCCAAAAGAAATTTTATTAAATGGTAAACTTGGTTATTTATTTGAGATATCAGATTTTAAAGCCCTTTCAAATTTAATATTAAAATATGCTAAATTAAAAAAAATTAACAAATCATACATAAACAGGACAGTTAAAAATGGTTTTAAAAGCTTAGATAGATTCAATTTTGAAAAAAATTGTAGACTTTATCTAGATAGTATAAATAAAATATTAACTTAAATATTAATAATTAACTTAATGAATAAATCATCAACATCAATAAAATTAAAAAAAATCATCAATAAAGATATTGAAAATAAAAAGAATATCAAAATTCTTGAATTTGGAGTAAATTTTGGAGACTCTACAAAATTTTTTCTAGATATTTGTGAAAAAAATAATGGAAGCTTGATTTCTATAGATACAGAAGAATGTAGAAGTAAAATTAATTCAACTAAATGGAAATTTATAAAAACAAGAGATGATAATTTTGAAAAAATTAAAAAAATAATTGATAATGAAAAGTTTGATATAATTTTTTTAGATACTGAACATACCCCAAAACATATAGAAAAAATTTTGTATTATTATTATAAATATTTAAAAATAGATGGATATTTTTTAATTGATGATATTTGTTGGTTACCCTACCTAAAAGAAAATTACAGAAATAATGAGTGGATTGAGGTAAATAATAAAAGAAGTTTTGAACTTCTTATGATGATTTTAAACCAGAATTTAAAAAATATAGAATTAGATTTATGTATGGACTATAGCGGAATGGCTAAAATAAAAAAAAAGAAAGAGGAATTAAATTTACCAATTAAATTAAATGAAAGAGACAAAAATTTAAAACAAAGAATTAAAAAATTTTTAAATTCTTTTTAAGTTTTGGTTTGCCAATAATATAATAAGAATTGAGAAATAACCTGATATCTCATTTAGAAGTCTACTAATTGAAACCTTTAAATGCCATTCGAGGGGCATTGATGAAAATAAATAAGCAATGAAAATTATTGAGAAGCATAAAACTAGAAAAATATTATAACTATAAAGCATAGTTCTTTGTTTTTTATTAACCATAAACAATATAAACAATGCTATTATTGATGCTAGAAGTATTAAATTATCAAAAATACCGAATGCAAAAAACTTCAAAATTAAAAGTGTCCTTGGTAAATTTATAAATTCTCCACTAAAAATATTTAAATTATTATAATTTCCTGGCTGTAAAGCTTGTTCAAAATTATAATAATTGAATATCAATAATCTTATAATTATAAAAAAAATAAATAATAAAAAAAATTTTACTTTAAAATTTAAATTAAATTTTTTTGATAAAACTAAAGTTATTACAAATGCTAATGCGAATAAAACAGCCTCATTTTTTATCCATAGAAGAGAAAATAGTAAAATTGATAAAACAAAAATATTTAAATTCATATTTTTTTCATAAACTATTGAATAATAATATTTTGAAATAATGGCAAATATTGAAAAAATTAATATTTCTTGATAACCGCTAAATAAGCTAAATTTGAAAGACAAAAGTATCAATAATAAAGCACATACAATTCTAAAAATATTTTTTTGATTTAATATTTCACTTATGAAAAAAACTGACAAAACATAAAAATATATATAATAAATTCTTCCAAAATATTCATATTCTATAAGAGATATTTTAGAGTAAATTGCCCAAATTAAAGATCCTAAATATGGATATTCTGGTCTATTTATATTTACGAGGTTAGAAATATTTTGATCATAGAAAAAATTTAATGCTTTTGGGTACCAAAAGAATTGTGGATCCCAACCTAGCTGAAAGTTATTTGCGACCCAAACTGCAAGAGATAGAGTAACTACAAATATAAAAATTAAATTTAAATTTTCAGTTTTTAAATTACGATTTTCTCTAATAAAAAAGAATAGATTTATTATAAAGATTGAAATTAAATATATTCTTATTATTTCTAAAGTGCTTGTATTAAAGAAACTTATTACTAAGAAAAATAGTAGGTTAAATGAAACCCCTAAAACCAATCTTGATAACAAATTAGTATCTACTTTAAATATTTTTAATATTAAATATTTTGGAAAATAATTTGTTAAAATTATAAAAATAATATGTAAAGGAATATAAGTTAATTCAAGCATATTTTAAATTTTCTTTAAAAAGTAACATTTTTCTTTTTTATCAATAATTTTATAATTCTCTAAATTATATTCATTGTCATAAATAATTTTAAATTCTTTAATATCATCCATTTTAGACAAATCCTTCAAAGTAAATTTAAATATTAAGTTCCCATAATAGATATTTATATCTTTAACATTTATGTTAAATTTTAATTCATTATCAGCATAGTTGTTATTTTTAAGTTTATAACTCAGTAAAACTTTTTCGAAATCTGAAATTTTATTTATTATTTCTAGTTTTTCTATTTTTTTAACATCAAAATTTTTTTTGAAAATAATTCTTTTTAAAATTAAAATATTTTCAGGATTTGAGATAGAAATAAAAATGTTATCTCCTAGATTTTTAAATTTTAATTCTGAATTATTTTGATAATTAAGAAGTACTAATTCATTGGATAATTCAGATTTTGATTTACCCTTATAAAAAAACCAATTACTATCTGGGGCTATCTCAAAATTTTTAATCTTTATATTTTCACTGACATCATAATTATTATTAATATAATTTAGAAATCCTAAAGCACTACCACTACAAAATTCGTAGTTTTTACTAAATCTTACTTGATAATTATCTCTTAAGATTAAATATCCATTTTTAAAAAATCCTGTGGTTTGAAAAATTATTAAAAACAAGATCAAAACATAAAAATATGATGAGAATTTAGATTTATAATTTTTCATAAATTTTTTGAGTCGTTTTAAATTAAGTGTTTGTATCGATTATACCAATTATAAGTCGATATTAAACCTTTCTTGAAATCTTTAAATTGATAATTTAATCTCATTGTTTTCATCAATTTTTTATTACTTCCATAAGTTTTAAATACTTCTAAATTATTCATCGATACAAACTTTACTTTTTTAAATTTAGTTTTTCTTTGTAAATAATTAACTATTGTAGATATTTTTTGAGGTTTGGAAGAACAAATATTAAATATATCATAATTTTTACTTTTCTTGCTATGCAATAAATTTTTTATAAGCTTTATTGCCGAATTTATATACGTAAAATCTCTATACATTTCACCCTTATTATTTAATTCAAAAACTTTGTTTGCTTCTGCTGTTTTTAAAAACTTAAAGATTAGCATATCAGGCCTTCCCCACTCTCCATAAATTGTGAATAATCTTAGAGAAATAATTTTGATATTACTATTTTTAAAAAATTTTTTTGCAAATTCTTCATTATTTTTTTTTGTTCTTGCGTATAAATTTTTTGGTTTAAGAATAAAGTTTTCCTTCACTGGATATTTATTCGCATCTCCATATACAGAGCTTGATGAAGCGAAAATAAATTTTTTTGGTTTTTTTTCTAAAACTACTTTTGAAAAATTTTTGAAGCCATTTATATTGCTTTTAATATAAGAACCTGGATTTTGCTTTGTATACCTTACTCCTGCTTGAGCTGCAAAGTGAAAAATATGGTCAATTTTTAAATTTTTGAAATATTTTAATATTTTTTTATAATTATTTATATCAGTATATATAAATTTAAAATTTTTATTTTTTTTTAAAATTTGTAACCTTTTTTTTTTTAGTTTTTTCGAATAATATGAATTTATATTATCAATTCCAAAAATTTTATTTTTTTTATCTTTTAACAAATCTCTACAAATTGAAAATCCTATAAAACCTGCTGACCCTGTTACAATTATATTCATCCTTTGATTATTTTTTTAAAATGTACCAAAAATTTATACATAAATATCAGAAATATTAGAAGTTTGTTTTGATTATTATCAATTCTAATTTGCAATTCCTCTTTAAAAAGTTTTCTAAAACTAATCGTACTTGAAAACCCTCCTCTTCTAAATATTCCTGTTATTTCACTCTTTTTGGTGGCCATCCCAATTAATTTGTTTTTAACAATTAATCTATAAAAATAGTCATAATCAGAGTGATATTTATATTTTAAATTGTAAAGACCATTCTTTTCAGCAGCGCTCCTTTTAAGAAAAAAACCGGTAGAGTGGCTAGAATAAAATCCCCAACTATATTTAATCTTTTTTGGATAATAACCAGACAGTACCCCCCAGTGTTTTTTTACGCTACCAAAAAAAAAATCAACCGCTGGATTATTTTCTATATATCCATCAATAGTTTTAAGCGCATCTTGGGTGTATATATCATCAGAATTTATAATTCCTATAAACTTACCATATGATAATGACATCCCTTTATTAAATGCATCATAAATTCCTTCATCCTTAGAGCTTACCCAATAATCAACTCTATCCTCATATTTTTTTATTATTTCTACGGTATTATCTTTAGAGCCACCATCAATAATAATATATTCAAAATTTTTAAAACTTTGATTTAGAACACTGTTAATTGTTTCCTCTATATATTTTTCGTTATTTAGAACTACAGTAATTATTGAAAATAATGGTTCACTTATTTTATTATTTTTTAATCGTTTTCCACCATGACACAAAAAATTTTTATCATCTTTAAACAGATATTTTTGGTCTAAAACATTAATCATTTAAATTTATAAAATTTCAAATAGTTCTACTGTTTTCTATAAGGTTATTTTTTTCTAATTTGTAGGTTTTGTTTAACATAGATAAAATTTCATTATCATGAGAAATTAATAATATAGTTAAATTATTGTCTAAATTTATTAGATTCTGTATAACCTTTTTTTCTGATATTTTATCTAGGCCTTTTGTGGCCTCATCTAGGATTAAAAAATTTTTTTTCTTATAAAGTGCTCGTGCAATTGCAATTTTTTGTCTTTGGCCTCCAGAAATATTCATACCTCCTTCTCCGACATTTTTTGTAAAAGCTTCATCAATCAAATATTGATCTAAATCTACCTTCTTCATAATTTCTAAAATTGTTTTTTTGTCTAAATTTTGTTTTACATCCATAAATGCAATATTGTTTGCAATTGTGTCATCTAACAAAATAACTTTCTGTGGGATAAAACCTATATTGCCCATCCATGATTTATAATTTTCACTTATATCAGTTCCATCAATTAAAATTTTTCCTTTATTGGTCTGATATAATCCAATAATTACCTCTATTAATGTTGTTTTACCTTGGCCAGAATTACCAGTTAAGCCAATTTTTTCACCTTTATTAATTTTAAGATTAATATTTTGAAATATAAATTTATCCTTCTCATAAAAAAATGAAACATCAATAAGCTCAATTTGTTTTTCAAATTTGATTTGGATATTTTTATTTATTGATTGTGAATAATTTGACTCTTTCATTTTATCAATTTCAGACAAAATATTATTTACAACTGGTTTAGCTGCTCGTACAATTTGAATTGATCTAATAATTTTATTTATTGACGGTGATAATCTCAACAGAACTGCTGAAAAAATAGTGATTGGTAAAAACGCTTCAGCAAGATTTCCGAATGAATTTAAATAATAAAAAAGTACTGATATTAGTATAAAAACAATTAATATTTCTAAAATGAATCTTGGAGCTATATTTAGAATAGTAAGTCTTATATCTATTTGATTTGAGGATTTAATTAATTTTGAAAATACTTTTGATAATTTATCCTGAAGAGAGTAAATTTTTAATTCAGTAATTGAATTAAAATTTTCTTGAATACTTTTATACCTTTCTTTAATTAAATTTTGAGATATTTTTGAAAGAGAATAAATTTTATTTCTAAATATAATTATGTACAATGCAAAAACAAAAAATAAGAATAAAACTAATATTACTGTTTCAAAAAAAAAATTATATAAAAGTAAGCTTGTTAAGAATATAAATACCACACCTTCTGATACAATAAATATCAGTTCATAAAAATACCTTTTAGCAAATGTTCCAGCTTGTAAATGAGTATTTCTAATCAATTCACTTGTACTTTTACTTGATAAAAAACTCATTGATGAATTTAAATATTCTCTCAGCAAAAGAACTCCAATTCCTTTTTCAACCTTTAAATAAAATACTGAAATAAAAATCGATGTTAAAAACACAGAAATATTTTTAAATATAAATATTAATAAGAAAATTATTAAAAAAATATTGAAAGATTGATCTGCACCATCAGGAGAAAAAAACCTTTCAATTACATTATTAAAAAAAAAGTTATTATCAATTGTAATAGATGGATTCATCAAATAACTTATCAATGGCAACAACATACCAATTGACAACATTTCAAGAAGTGAATTAAATAGAATAAAAATTAAAACGAATGAAATTTCAATTTTTCTTTTTTTTGGAAGGATTGAAATTGATTTTAATAGCATTAAAAATTTTAAGTTTTATATATTATAAAGTATAATTAGTAAATTTGCATTTTTTCGAAGTTTAGTATAAAAAAGTATTTGTTCTCTTTAAACAAATATCAATGATCAAAATAAAAATTTATGGTGCTGGATCTATAGGA
>MDTA01112437.1_pt1 | contig 12202 bp, 10 predicted proteins | sample 811151 | NCBI WGS metagenome assembly MDTA01 (sample SAMN05326648, study PRJNA326480) | marine metagenome | isolation source: seawater | place: Indian Ocean: South | collected 2010
AAAATACTCCATCCGGCAGTCCTGGAATTGGTGAAAGCCATCCACCAAAAAACAGAATAGTGATCAACGCACACATCAAAACGACGGCCATTAGTTCTCCGATCATGAAAAGGAGAAAAGGAGTGGAAGAATATTCTACCTGATAACCTGCAACAAGCTCTGCTTCAGCTTCTGGCAAATCAAACGGAGGGCGGTTCGTTTCCGCAAGTGCCGATACGAAAAACAAAACAACCATGGGCAAATGAGGTAACCAGTACCAATTCAGCATTCCATAATTTCCTGATTGGGCCAGCACGATACTTGTTAAGTTTAAAGAGCCAGTGGAAATTAAAACGCCAATGATTATGAAACCTATTGATACCTCATAGGATATCATCTGAGCCGCTGAACGTAAACTCCCAAGAAATGGATATTTTGAATTCGATGCCCACCCCCCCATTATCACTCCATAGACCTCAAGGCTTGAGACAGCAAAAATATAAAGGATACCGACATTTATATTTGAGATAACCCAACCCTCGTTAAACGGAATTACGGCCCAGCCTATCAGCGCCAAAACAAAAGTGACCAAAGGGGCTAAAAAGAAGACAAATTTATCTGAACCAGCTGGTACGATAACTTCTTTAAAAATGTATTTAAGAAAATCAGCAAATGACTGTAAAAGGCCAAATACGCCAACAACATTTGGCCCCTTTCGTAGCTGAACTGCAGCCCAAATTTTTCTATCAGCATACATTAAGAATGCCAAACTTATTAGGACACAGACTGTCACTAACAGACATTGCCCTACTATCATGATAAAAATGCCCAGGTTAGTTTCCAAAAATGCCATTTACAATCCTAACCGCTCAACTTCCAATTTCATTATTCGCTTTAGATAGTTTGTTAAGAGTCAAGCTTGCCCTCGCTATTGGATTCGTCTTATAAAAATCATTGTAATAATTTTTTAATGTACTATTAGTCGAAAAGCCTGAAAAAGTCGATTTCTTCCAATCACTTTCAACTATATTTCCTAGGTTCCCCAGCAATGGGTACTCATTGATCAAACATGTTCTTAGTTCGGATAAACTATTGAATGCCATATTCAAACCCAACTTACCTGCTAGAGCTCTAATTATTGCCCAATTTTCCTTTGCATTACCTGGAGGAAAGTTAGCTCTAAACGCCATCTGTGATCTACCTTCGGTATTAACAAAAATTCCTGACTCCTCAGTGTAACATGCACTCGGTAAAATCAAGTCTGCTCTGTGAGCCCCATTGTCTCCGTGACTACCTTGATAAATCACATAACAGTCTTTTGGTAGATCATACTCATCCATTCCCATATTATATATTACCTCAGCCTGCCCCAATGCCCTCGTAATTCCATCAGAGTGAGTGAAGCCTAAGTCCAGCGCACCCACGCGAGAAGCCGCTACATGAAGCACAAGTAGTTTTGCCTTCATTTTTTCAGTCAGCCGTTTTGTTGCTTGAAGCACCTCTTCACCACCTTCACCCACAATCGCCCCTTGACCTAAAACAACAATTGCTTTTCCCCTAAACTTTTCAAAATTCTTGGAAGACAGCTTTTCAATTGAATTCTTGTCATTTCCTAGAAATTTATAGTCGTATGTAAGGTCAGTTTTCTCACCAATTAGTTGTATGTCGGCTCCACGAAGCCAAGCTTTTCTTATTCTTGCGTTTAAAACGGGACACTCATTACGCGGGTTTGTTCCTATAAGAATAATTTTGTCGCATAAATCAATATCAGAGACCTTACCATTTCCTATGTAGCCTGATCGATCTCCCGCTGGCAGATCAATCCCATCCACCCGACACTCGTGCGTTCCGTTAAGAGATGACGTCAACTTCTTCAATGCATAGATTGATTCTGCCGAAGCAAGGTCTCCAACTACGGACAGTAGTTTACTTCCTTTTATCATACTTACAGCCTTCTTGAGCGCTTCGTCCCAATCAGCCTCAACTAGCTTGCCATTTTTTCTTATGTATGGCCTATCTAACCTTTGACGTCGTAATCCATCAAAAACAAAGCGTGTCTTATCAGAAATCCACTCTTCATTAACTTCATCATTATTACGAGGTAATATTCGTTTGATTTCCCTTCCTTTACAATCTAAACGAATATTTGCACCCAGAGCATCCATCACATCAATACTGTCTGTTTTTTCTAACTCCCAAGATCGAGCAGTAAAAGCATAAGGTTTGGAGGTCAAAGCTCCAACAGGGCAAAGGTCGATAATGTTGCCGTGTAGCTCACTACTCAAAGAGTGAGCCAAGTAGCTTGTTATTTCACTATCCTCGCCTCTTCCAGTCTGTCCCATCTGGGAAATTCCAGCAACTTCTGTGGTAAATCTAACACATCGTGTACACGAAATACATCTGGTCATGTGGGTCTCTACCAAAGGTCCTAAATCGATATCAACTGCGGCTCTTTTGGGTTCTCTGTAGCGTGAAAAGTCAACACCGTATGCTACCGCTTGATCTTGAAGGTCACACTCACCCCCCTGATCACAAATTGGACAGTCCAGAGGATGGTTAATCAACAAAAACTCCATCACTCCCTCTCTAGCTTTTTTAACCATTTCAGACTTTGTTTTAATTTGTGGAGGTTCTCCATTCGGTCCGGGTCGCAGATCTTTAATTTGCATTGCACAAGACGCCATCGGTTTTGGTGGTCCCCCGACCAGTTCGATTAAGCACATTCTGCAATTTCCTGCTATTGAAAGCCGTTCGTGATAACAAAACCGTGGAATCTCTATTCCAGCCTGCTCACAAGCTTGGATTATCGTAAGTGCTGAGTTGACCTCTATCAAATTATCATCAATTATGATTTCTCGTTGACCTGACATTTACTACTCCGCAGCTAAACTGTTAGACCTTAGTCTTTTTCGTGTTTGAATTCTATCTTCAATTTCATTTCTAAAATGCCGAATGAGAGCTTGAATTGGCCATGCGGCTGCGTCACCAAGCGCACAAATCGTGTGGCCCTCTACTTGTTTTGTTACGTCCAAAAGCATATCTATTTCTTCCGGTTGTGCAGAGCCACTGACCAACCGCTCCATAACTCTCATCATCCAGCCAGTGCCCTCTCGGCAAGGTGTGCACTGTCCACAGCTTTCATGTTTATAGAATTTAGCTAACCTCCAAATGGCTTTTATTACATCTGTACTCTGATCCATCACGATAAGTGCGGCAGTCCCAAGTCCAGACTGCTGTTCTCTAAGCCAATCGAAATCCATAATTGCATCGTCACAAATGTTGGCAGGTAGAAGCGGTGTTGATGATCCGCATGGTATCACGGCTTTAAGGTTTTTCCAACCACCTCTAACACCACCGCAGTGCCGATCTATCAATTCCCGCATTGAAATTGACATTTCTTCTTCCACCACGCAAGGCCGTTCGACATGTCCGGATATAGCAAATATCTTTGTTCCCGTGTTATTCGGCCGTCCAAACCCAGAAAACCAAGCTGCGCTTCGTCGTAAAATCGTCGGCACAACCGCTATCGACTCAACATTATTTACCGTTGTTGGACATCCATACAGCCCTGCGCCTGCAGGAAAAGGCGGCTTCATTCTAGGCATTCCTTTTTTCCCCTCCAGGCTCTCCAACAACGCTGTTTCTTCTCCACATATGTACGCACCTGCACCGTGATGTAAATATACATCAAAATTGTAACCAGAACCCACTGCATTCTTACCTATAAATCCAGCATCATAAGCTTCATCAATTGCTACCTGAAGGCTTTCTCTTTCTCTTATGTATTCCCCCCTAATATATATATATGCAGCATCAGCATTGATCGCAAATCCCGCCGTTAAACACCCTTCAATTAACGTGTGAGGCTCATGCCTCATAATCTCCCTATCTTTACATGTACCCGGCTCAGATTCATCAGCATTAACTACCAGGTAGCATGCTCTTCCATCTCGTTCTTTAGGCATAAATGACCATTTCAACCCGGTTGGAAAGCCTGCGCCGCCTCTTCCTCTAAGCCCTGAACTTTTAATTTCCTCAATTATCCAATCTCGGCCGTTCTCAAGAAATTTCTGCGTGCCATTCCAATGACCTCGAGACAAAGCTCCATTTACTGACCTATCGTACATCCCGTAAAGGTTCGTAAATATCCTATCTTTATCTTTTAACATTCGTTATTTCCCTTGAACTATTAAACCAAAACAATAAACAACTTTGAAACTTTTAAGATTAATCATCAGTCTATAAATGACTGCAACTAAGTCTGACCTTTACCTTTAACATTATCATTCTTCTATTCTCTTTATAGTATCCTTTAACTTTACTGCCCTTGCAACAGACGCATTTAGCTTGTTTTCCTTCTTTCCCTTTAGGCTCGTTAATCCACCCTTCGGCTCTGAGGCAAACCTTTTTATTTTTGATCCCGGCTTTGGAACACGACCTAAAACTAGCTCATCCAGTATTTCCAAAAAACTATCTTTTGACAAATCTTCGTAATAATCCTTTCCAATTTGACAGACAGGAGCGTTGGCACACGCACCAAGACATTCAACTTCTTCCCAACTAAATTTTCCATCATCAGACAAAGAATGCGCTTTACTCGAAATGTGTTCTTTACATAGATTAATTATTTCTTCAGAATTTCTGAGCATGCAAGGCGTCGTTCCACATACTTGAATGTGCGCAACAGAACCTACCGGGCTAAGATGAAACATAAAGTAAAAACTAGCAATCTCAAACACTCGTATCGGTGCCATTTTTAAAATCTTCGCTACACACTCGATCGCAGGTTGAGAAATCCACCCTTCTTGCTCCTGAGCTCGCCAAAGCACCGGTATAACGGCACTTGCTTGACGGCCCTTAGGATATTTTTTTATCTGAGCTTTAACCCAAATCATATTTTTGGGAGTAAACTTAAAGCCTTTTGGTTGCTCTGGGTGCATACGCCTCAACATTATCTGTCTATCTCCCCAAAAACTATGTCAAGCGAACCCAGTATAGCTGAAACATCTGCTAACTGATGCCCTTTGCACATATGATTAATTGCGGCCAAATGAGGGAATCCAGGCGCCCTTATTTTTGCTTTGTAAGGCTTATTCGAACCATCAGAAACCAAAAACACTCCAAATTCACCTTTTGGTGCTTCGACAGCTTTATATATTTCTCCCTTAGGCACGTGAAAACCTTCCGTGTAGAGTTTAAAATGATGGATCAAAGCCTCCATAGAATCTTTCATAAGGTCGCGTTTTGGAGGCGAAAACTTACCCCTAACGAGAATGTCGTCCCCACGGCAGCTTGCTAATTTTTCAATCGCCTGTTTCATTATTGACACCGACTCCCGCATTTCCAAAACCCGGCACAAATATCTGTCATAGCAATCCCCGTTCTTACCCACAGGTATTTTGAAATCAAACTCATTATAACACTCATATGGCTGAGATCTTCGTAAATCCCAAGCCCAGCCTGAGCCTCTAACCATAATCCCTGAAAAGCCCCAATCTAGAATTTCTTTCTTGCTTACCTTTCCAATATCCACATTTCTCTGTTTGAAGATCCGATTGTCAGTTAACAAGCCTTCGATATCGTTCAGAACTTCAGGAAAGCTATCGCACCAGTTAGCAATATCGTCAATTAAATCTTCTGGCAAATCTTGATGAACTCCGCCGGGTCGGAAATATGCTGCGTGCAATCTTGCCCCGCTTGCCCTTTCATAAAAAACCATCAACTTTTCTCTTTCCTCAAAACCCCAAAGCGGAGGGGTTAACGCTCCAACGTCCATAGCTTGAGTTGTGATATTCAAAAGATGACTTAAAATCCTTCCAATTTCGCAAAATAATACCCGAATCAAAGAAGCTCTACGTGGGATCGACGTTCCTACTAGCTTCTCTATAGCCAAGCACCAAGCATGTTCCTGATTCATTGGTGCGACATAATCTAATCTATCAAAATACGGTAGGTTTTGAAGATAGGTCCTACTTTCCATTAGCTTCTCAGTACCACGATGGAGCAAGCCTACATGAGGGTCACATCTTTCAACAACCTCTCCATCTAGTTCTAGAACCATTCTAAGTACGCCATGTGCTGCTGGATGCTGAGGCCCAAAATTTATATTAAAATTTCGGCCATTATTTTCTGACTCAAAATTTGGACTATTATCACTATATTTCATGGCTTAGATTTTTTATCTCCATCAACGTCAAAACTTTCCTGAATATTTTGCACTCCCTCCCATGGGCTTAAAAAATCAAATTGCCTAAACTCTTGTGTTAATTTGGTTGGCTCATATACTACTTTTTTCTTCGCTTCATCATATCTGACCTCAACATAACCAGTAGTAGGAAAATCTTTTCTCAAGGGATGTCCTGTAAAACCATAATCAGTTAAAAGACGACGAAGGTCCGGATGGCCAGAAAACAAAATCCCATACATATCGAAAACCTCACGTTCAAACCAATTTGCAGAAGGGTGCAATGATACGATTGACGGAACAGCTTCTCCGTCTGCAACATTTAAAGTAATCCTAATTCTTTGATTTTGTGTCATCGATAAAAAATGATACACCACCTCAAACCTTTCCTGCCTTTCTGGATAATCAATAGCGGTTATGTCTACCAACGTACCAAATTGGCAATCAATATCTGAATTCAAGAACTCTACTAGATCGGTAATGGCGTCCGGGGCCGTTTTAATAATTAGCTCCCCATTAGCAATTTTTTGACCTGCCAATAATGGTAGCGCCTTCGCCTGAATAACTGCTAAAAGTTCTACGATTCTTTCACTCATTTTTGTTAGCGCCTGATGGTTCCCGTCCTTCGGATTTTTCTCTGTAATTGAAGAATCCCATACAATAAAGCTTCTGCGGTAGGTGGACATCCGGGGACATATATATCTACTGGAATTATTCGATCACAGCCACGAACAACAGAATATGAGTAATGATAGTACCCACCCCCGTTCGCACAAGAACCCATTGATATTACATATCTCGGCTCAGGCATCTGATCGTATACTTTTCTCAATGCTGGCGCCATTTTGTTCGTTAAAGTGCCAGCCACTATCATCAAATCTGATTGTCGGGGGCTAGCCCTTGGAGCTGTACCAAATCTTTCGAGGTCATATCTTGGCATCGAAGTATGCATCATTTCTACTGCGCAGCAGGCTAATCCAAAAGTCATCCAATGTAAGCTTCCGGTCCGAGCCCAATTAATCAAATCCTCAGTAGAGGTTAACAAAAAACCTTTCGACTCTAACTCTGCGCTCAAATTGTCATAATCGTATTCATCTTTAGTTCCCTGAGTCCCCAAGGCTGAATATTCTGCTACTGCCATTCCAGAGCTCCTTTTTTCCACTCATAAACAAATCCAACTGTCAATATCGATAAAAAAATGATCATTGACCAAAAACCAAGACTTCCCATGTATTGAAAACCCGCCGCCCAGGGAAATAAAAAAGCGACTTCTAGGTCAAATATAATAAATAAAATTGCTACTAGGTAAAATCTGATATCAAATTTCATTCGCGCATCATCGAATGCATTAAAGCCACACTCATAAGCTGACGTCTTTTCCGAGTCAGGGTTGCGAACGGCAATTATAACTGCCGACAACATAAGCATTACTCCCATAATTATAGCTAAACCCAGAAATATTAAAATTGGTAGGTATTCGCTTACTAAATAATTCATCTTATCCTCAAAATAGAGCTTGAAAAACTCTCCACGAAGCAGAGGTTATTGTTCTTTAACTTATATATAGTGACCTTCTATAAAATCTCCATGCCGTAATAAACTAAAATACTAAAAAAACAACCTCGGTTTGCCAGGTTTTTGATATTTAAAAAAAAATATTAAAAAAATGTCAAAAATATGTAAATTTGCGGAGCCACATAAAGGAAAATAAAATCTAGCCTTACTTGTTTTTTTAAAAATTTATCGAAAAGGTCTGGTAACCAATCAAGATCTATGAAAATTTGATGTTTAGAATGATTACAAAGCGACGAGCAACTAAACGATAAATAAGCTAGAATAGCATTGAAATGTTGGATCCAATAAAAAATCTCGCTGAAACACTTATTAAAGCGGAGGAGTTTTCCACTATTGAATGGCTTATTTGCCAATCTGGGAACACCTTGTCTAAAGGTTTTGTTAAATCTAAAAATTCAAAATTTAGCCATACTGGAAAAAAAAATCCAATCTACCGTATCTACTCAATGACAAAGCCTATTGTTTCATTTGCAACACTTATCGGCGTGGAACAAAATAAAATTAAGTTGTATGATAATGTTTCAACTTATATCGACAGCTTCAAAAATGTTAAAGTATTATCGAAAAATGGGTGTTTGCAGGACCCTATGCGTCCAATAACGATAGAGGATCTTTTAACCCATAGGTCCGGGCTATCATATGGATTTAATCGTTTCTGCCCCGTAGGGCAAAAATATGCGCAAGACGGCCTTATAAATAAAAATCATCTAAACTTGGCAGACTTTGTAGACAAAATCGCAGAGTTTCCAATTGCGTTTGAACCAGGGACTGCGTGGCGATACTCAGTATCAACCGATGTTTTAGCACGCGTGCTCGAAATAGTTTTTGAGGACGGCATTGAAAATATATTGAAAAATTGCGTGTTTAATCAATTAGATATGAATGATACTGATTTTTATGTGCCTAATGAAAAATTACCTCGGCTTGTACCCATGAGCGGTGATCCTAATTTAGACAAGATAACAGATATCAACTACATACCACCAGACCTGACCGAGACCAACATGGACGGTTTCTATCCATCAGACCGATTACGTGGACAACCCCGAGGCGGGCATGGTTTGTTTTCAACAGTAGCTGACTATCAGAAATTTGCAAAATTACTTTTAAATGGCGAAACCACATCGGGTAAAAGAATTATTTCCCCAGCAATGCTGCATTTCAGTTTACAAAACCGAATAAGTAGAGAGCAAATGCCCCTTTATATTGATACGATACCTCAAAATGGTTACGGATGGTCGCTTTTAGGAAGAATCATGGAAAACACTAGCAAGAGTTTAACATTAGCAAACAAGGGAGAACATGGGTGGGCCGGAGCTGCTACAACTTATTTCTGGGTAGACCCGCAATATGATTTGACGGGGGTAGTAATGAGTCAACTGTTAGGATCTAGGTTTTCTCTTGGTGAGGAAATAAGAAGCAAAACCTATACTTTAATACCGTAATGTAGAATAGTTTTCCTAAATGCAACCAAGATTGTACAAGATAACTCTGCACCTCTTTCCTGAATTAATTATTAATTTCAACTGTTTGATCTTTCATTCATTAAAGAAACTTCAAAACCTCGTTCCTTCAAACCAGCAATAATTTCATCAATATTTAGAAAACTCTGAGCCTCAATCAAAGCATCAATTTTAGCTTTCTTCACTGGAACGTCGTGAAACATTCTTTGATGATGAATTTCTAATATATTTCCACCATCTTTTGCGATAGCTTTGGCAATGCGAGCCAACATACCGGGCTCATCAGTTATATCAATTCGTATTTTTGCGATTTTGCCATCCCTTGACAACTGGCGGTTTAATATGCCTGCAAAAATTCTGCTATCAATATTCCCACCACAAATTATTGTAGCCACCTTTTTATTCTTGAAAATGTTTTCGTTCTCAAGGATGGCTGCCACGCCGGCAGCACCGGCACCCTCCGAAATCACTCGTTCATCTTCAAAAAGATAACTAATCGAGTTTTCAATAGAAATTTCGTCCACAAGTAAGATATCGTCTACATTATCTCTAATTATTGGAATATTTATTTCTCCAAGTTGTTTTACCGCAATCCCATCAGCGATGGTGTCACCGGAACAACTTAAAGTTGAATTATTAAAAACATTGTAGGCCGAGGGAAAAAGCTTTGTTTCCACACCATAGATTCGTAATTTCGGATTGATAGCTTTAGCAGCTATTGATAATCCAGCTATTAACCCACCACCACCGATAGGTACGACGAGACAATCCAACTCAGGAACCTGGCTGAGCAACTCTATTGCAATACTCCCTTGACCGCTCACAACATCATAATCGTTGTAAGGATGAATAAGAATAAGATTTTTTTTAGCTGCCGTTTTCTCCACAAATACTGCGGTTTCGTTCAATGTTCTACCCTTTAAAATCACGTCTGCCCCTAGATCTCTCGTTCTTGCGACCTTTGCAAAAGGTGCTTGCTCTGGCATAACAATTGTCGCTGAAATATTAAAGTTAGATGCGTGATATGCCACTGCCTGTGCGTGATTCCCAGCAGACATCGCAATCACTCCCTTACCAGGATATTCCAAATTGTTTCTCTTAATCGAAATAAAAGCACCACGCGCTTTGAAAGATGAAGTCAATTGTAAAGACTCTAATTTTAGGAATAAATTGCAATTTAATCTGTTTCCAAGCTGTTTCGCACTGATAGTCGGTGTAATTTTAATATTACCTTCTAACATTTTATTTGCGTCACAAATTTTTTCAAAATTGATTGTCATTTTTTCTATTTAAACGTAAGGGAAGAGTATGAAAAATAATTGTTTAGAACAATTTACATGATTTTTTTAAGAAAATATATTATTAAATCAAGAACAAGGTACAAATTTGTAAAAATGACCAAGTTTACACCTTGTTCTCGGTATCAATACTTGTAATTAGGTTCAAAAGATGCACTTGTACGACGCCCAGAGCTCGAGGAAGCTCGACCAACAAATAATCGAACGAGGAGTCAACCCTGAGCAACTCATAATGCGGGCTGCTGCTTCAATATGGAATTTATCAAAAAACTTTACAGCGCCGGGGAACATATGGTGTTTAGCTGGTTCTGGAAACAACGGGGGTGATGCTATTGGAGTTTCAGGTTTAGCTAAAATTGAAAACAAAACTGTAACTCTGATTACACTGCAGGAACCAAAAGGAGTATCCCAAAATATTTTACGATTTATTAAACTTCTAAATGTCAAATGCATTAAAAGTCTGCCAAAATTGGAGGAAGTTTCGAAGGATGATCTTGTTATAGATGGCTTAATAGGGACTGGCTTATCCCGACCTCTCGAGCCTTGGTTAGAAGACGGCATTGACTGGATAAACAAGGCCAAAATGATTGGGGCAAAAGTGATCTCAATCGATGTACCATCTGGCATGAACTCCTCAGAGGGAGTAGTCAAACATAAAGCCGTAAGGGCCGATGCAACAGCCATGTGCTTATCTGCTAAACAAGGTTGTTACACTGGCTCAGCGGCCAATTATACAGGAGCATTACACATGATGGACCTGGGGATCAAAAAACCTCAAAAATACTTATCGGGAACGTCTTACTTGTTAACAAAAGAAGTTGCAACTCCGAGAACCAGATCAAATATAAGTCATAAAGGTAATTTTGGTACCGTCTTAATACTAGGTGGATGGGATGGGATGGAGGGCGCAGGACATTTGGCTGCAAAAGCAGCACTCAAAGTTGGTGCAGGAAAAGTTTATCTGTGCGGAGGAAATATTAAAAATCAACCACCCGAAGCTATTTACGTTCGCCGCAATTTAGATGAATTTAATTCGATTTTAGAGAAAAGTGATTGCATTGTTGCGGGTCCTGGCCTTGGACAAAACGCAAATGATTATTTGTATGCTGCCTGGTTGTCCAAAAAGCCATTGGTTCTGGATGCTGATGGTCTAAATTGGCTCAGTAAAACAAAACCTACCCAGCGAAAAAATTTTATTGGAACGCCTCATCCAGGCGAAGCCAAAACCTTATTGCACTCCAGCTCAACCAAAAGATTCAACTTATTGAAAAGACTTCAAAAACAATATGGAGGGGAGTGGGTTTTAAAGGGAGCTGGAACCCTTGTCACAAATTCAACTGACATTTATGTGAATCATTTTGCACACAGTATTTTGGCTACTGCGGGTTCCGGGGATGTTTTAGCAGGCATGATCGGGGGATTAATCGCACAAAGGCTTGAAAGACCCGCTTTAACCGCAGTTTGGCTTCAGTCAGAAGCTGCTCGAATTTTTCTAGATCAAGGCGAAACGACCATCTTAGCTGGCGAGCTCCTTCAAAACTTTTCGGAAGCATTTGCACAACTTGAGAACAAAGAATGAGCTGGTTACAGTGGCCAGAAGGCACTTATCTGTTTCATCAACGAACAAATATTTAGATCGGTCTTTGCTCGGCTTTGGGTAGAGTATTTTTCAAAGTGTTTCCACTAAATATTCAACAAAATTC
>MDTA01134872.1_pt1 | contig 12202 bp, 18 predicted proteins | sample 811151 | NCBI WGS metagenome assembly MDTA01 (sample SAMN05326648, study PRJNA326480) | marine metagenome | isolation source: seawater | place: Indian Ocean: South | collected 2010
AGAAGAAAAGAAAATTTCCTTAAGAATATCACCCTAATTATGGGTCAAAAACAGCAACTTATTTGGGATCTACCCCCTATGGACTCTTTTTATTTGAATGCTTCTATATATGGAATTGAAAGAAATGAAGCATCTCAAAGAATCAAAACTTTGTCGGAAATGCTTGAAATAGATAATGAACTTTATTTGCCCGTAAGGAAATTATCATTAGGCCAACGAATGAAGGCAGAAGTACTTGCTGCACTAATACATAATCCTAGTGTTCTATTTTTAGATGAACCCACATTAGGCCTAGATATTAATGCTCAAGCAAATTTAAGAAAATTCCTACAAATTTATAACAAAGAGACCGGTGCAACAATATTATTAACTAGTCACTACATGAAAGACATAACGTATCTTTGCGAAAGAGTAATTTGCATTCATGAAGGATACGTAACTTATGATGGAAAACTTGCAAAATTATTGACTAAACTTTCACCGAATAAAGAAATATCATTAATTTGTAAATCAAGTAAAGATATTGAGAACATCAAAAATTTAGGCTTGATTATCAAAAACATAGACGATAATCAGATTAGTTTTACTATAAAAAAATCAGAATTCAAAGAGATTCTTAAAATGATTTTAAATAAATATGATGTAGAGGATTTGCATATAAACGAACCTCCCATTGATGAAATAATCGGAAAAATCCTAAATAATAATACTAAATTATGAAAAATTTATCTTTTTATAAAATATCAACTTTGTTGAAAACACAATATTCAAACATGCTTGAATATAGAGCAGAAATCGCATTGTGGGCAATATCGGGAGTCATTCCTTTTTTTATGCTTAATATTTGGACTAACAATGGCTTAAATGAATCTCTAGAAATAAGTAATGTAATGCTTTCAAGATATTTTATTAGTGCTTTTTTTGTAAGACAATTTTCTGTGGTCTGGGTTGTTTTTACATTTGAAGAAGACATCCTTTTAGGAAAAGTATCTCCCTATCTAATACAACCTTTACATCCTTTCATAAGATACTTTGCTCAACACATTGCTGAACAAATAACTAGATTTCCTTTTGCTTTAGTTATTGCCTTTTTCTTTTTTATATTTAATCCAGAGAGTATTTGGTTTCCATCTGGTTTAAGGTTAGTTGTCTCTGTAATTTGTATTTTTTTTTCCTTTTTAATACAATTTCTGATGCAATCTATTATTGCTAGCTTTTGCTTTTGGTCAGAAAAAGCTAGCTCATTTGAGAAATTATTATTTATTCCAACATTATTTCTTTCGGGATTATTAGCTCCTGTAATATCATTTCCCTCTTACATTAAAACTTGGATTTATCTCACACCTTTTCCCTATTTAATTGATTTTCCAGCAAATGTATTATCAGGGAATCAGACTGATATTTTATCAGGAGTCTTAATTCAAGTAATATGGATTATTTTATTTTTCTCAATATTTAAAAAAGTTTGGAAATCGGGCACTAAAAAATTTACCGCAATGGGTTTATGAATATCAAAAAATATCTAAGGGTATATTCTCATTTTAATTATTCCTCCTTTTCTATAGAATTGGAATATAAAATCAACTTATTAATTGATTTATTAACTTCTATTTTAGGACTTGTTGGAAGTGTATTTTTGCTATCAATTTTTTTCTTAAATACTAATAAAATTGGAGGATGGAGTTTCTCTCAAGCATTAATAATACAAGGAATATATACTATCTTAAATGGTGTTACAAATACTTGGTTTAGTCCTAATTTAACTGAAATTGTAAAATACATACGAGAAGGAACATTTGATTATGTCCTTATAAAACCTATTGACAGCCAATTTTGGATATCTTTTAAAAGAGTTTCTCCAACAGGATTAATTGAAGTAATATTAGGTTTATTTGTTCTTATTTACTCTTTATATATAAACAATATTTCTTTTAATTTTGCTACTTTATTTTTATTAATACTTACTTTATTTTGTTCTATATTAATACTTTACAGTCTTTGGTTTTTAATATCAACCACAACTATCTGGTTTGTAAAAACCTGGAATGCAACTGAAGTCCTAAGATCATTCTTATATATTGGTAGATTTCCAATGAATTCATTTTCATTTTCTTTAAGAATATTTTTTAGCACAGTTATTCCAATTACCTTTATTACAACTATTCCTTCAGAGGTTTTATTAGGATTATCGCCTGCTTGGAAGATATTTTTAGAAATTCTTGTTTCAGCGATCTTTCTAATTATTTCTAGAAAATTTTGGAAATATGCTTTAAGGTTTTATACATCAGCTTCAAGTTAAATGAATATTTTACTTACTTAGTAAATTCTCTACAGAAATCCCATAATTTTTGTTTTTTCGGTTGTTTAATCAATCTAGATAATTTTCTAAAGTTATTTGATGACTTATCAACGAGAACTAAATTACATAAATAATTTATTTCATAAAACCTAGATAATTTACTTAAATTAATGGAGATATTTACGAGTAAGAGTGTAATAAAAGTAAAAAAAGAAATTGCACCCGCAAAAGAAAATTTATCGGAGAATATTTTTTGGTCTGTTTTAACTTCAAATTTCATTATTCCATTATATATTTTGGACATTTAACAGCAGCAATAGCTATTGCTGCAACTTTAAAATTATCTGATTCTTCTATTACTCGTTTGACTTCAAGTGCTCCGAACTTATGACTAGCATCACTGTATGCCAATAGAAGAGATTTATAGTTATCATGACCAAAATCTCTATATTCGCAAAAATTATTGCCTACAAGATTTAATAATGTTAATAAACTCAATTCAACCATAACTTTATATTGATGAACTCTGAATGAATAATACATTGAAAAGAGCTTTATTCAAGTAAATAAGAAAATAAAAAAACATCAAAATATTTATTAACAAGATAATTATTTGACAAATTTATCCAAGTTTTTAATGAGAAAGGATATTTATAATTAAGACACTATCTGTAGTGCAATAGTGCTAATCCAATTCCACTACAGGTAGGGGCTTGCAATTTTATTAAAATTGGTTTAAAACTAAGGTTCCCCATCACCTGGTTTCACAATAGTGGAGCCTTTTTTTTTTTCAAAATTTATTTATCCATTAAATAAAATAGTGTAATTTCAAAATCTATTTATTATTATTTGCAAAATAATTTTTTTTTAAAGAAAATTTTCATTAGTTATTTGAAAATTTATATTAAACAATTTTAAAATTAATAAAGAAATTGATCATTATTAAAAATTAAATTTAGTCTTATTATTTAGTAATTAAAATTTATTTTCAGACAAATTCATCACTATAGTCTAACTATAAAAGTTAGGGGAAATATTTAATTCTAATTATTCCAAACCTTAAATAATAAAGTAAAGCCAATTAAAAAACATAGGAAAGTAAAAAATTTCTTTATTAATTTGTTACCTTTTAAGTTTGATAAATGGGCTCCACTAATTCCACCTAAAAAAGAACCAATAATCAGTATAAGTAAAATATTTAAAGGTAAAGAACCTATTTTACTCAAAGCAATTGCGCCAACTGCATTCCAAAATATCCCCACAGAAAGGAAAGTAATACTTATAGCAGTTAGGAAGTCTATTCCAAATGTCTTAATTAATAAAATAGTTACTAACAAACCACTGCCTGAGGAAATAGAACCATTTAAAACTGCAATTAAAAATACAGCAAAATTGAATTTAATCATAGAGAAAGTACTATTTAATTTATTTATATTTTTCATTCCTAAATTAGGTTTAAGAAAAGAATATATTCCTAATAAAATTGAAAATATGGATAATAAAATATATAAATACTTTTCTGATAAATAATTAACAATTGATGCTCCTAATAAAACCCCAGGGATACCAAATACTAATAACTGAATTATTTTAATAGAATGATTTCTTAGGTTAGTAAAATTTCTTGTGGTACCACCGAGACCAAGTGCTACAGTGGCAATCTTATGAATTGCTAAAGATTTATAATAAGGTATACCAAGAATTAATAAAGAAGGTAATTGAATTAAACCTGCACCTCCACCTGATATTGAGGAAAATAAATTAGATAAATATGAAACAAAGAAAATCATAATATATTTTATTATTGATAAATCTTGCTCTAATTGAAAATCCAAAATTAAATAATATTTTCATTAATTTATATAGTTAACATTATCATCATTAATCCAAATAAATATAGAATTAACTAAGGTTTCTTTAATAAAAGGTTAAAAAAAAAGCTTAAAATCTGCTAATATTTAACAAATTAATATCAATAAATGCATAAGCAGGATGCTATTTATCTAGATCAATTATGTCCAAAAGTAAATGATAAAAATTGGCGAGAATCATTGCATAAAATCACTAAAAATAAATGTATCTATTGCGGGGAGAATTCAGAATCAATAGATCACCTATTCCCTAGATCTAAAGGAGGGGAAACGATAACTAGTAATTGCGTACCATGTTGTCTTTCATGCAATGGGAAGAAATCAGATTATGACGTACTCGAATGGTATAGGAAGCAAAAATTTTATGATCCAAGAAGAGCAATGGCTATCAGAGCATGGTTTAATAAAGATTTAAAATTAGCATCTTTATTAATAGGTTATATTAATTAATTTTCTTTAAATAATAGATATTAAGTCTAATTTTTCGAAAAAATCTAATTATTTTTATTAAATTGGAATATCTAAACTATTGTTATTATAACTTTGTGTATAATTATCCTTCCATAATATAGGAGAATCAATAACTTTTCTTTCTGGAGATTTAACAGAAAAAATTAAACCAAAAATAAAGAAAATAGTTACCAAAATTATAATAATTACATTTTTATCTGAAATATTATTCATAGTTAAAATTTACCCTGATAATTTCTTATTGGGAGTTATCTTCTCATTAATTTCTAAAAAATATTTTTTAAAATAACTAATACCTTCTTTACCAGTTAATCCAAATGACCATCCGCATTTGTTTATAACTTTTATTGATATTTGATTCGCCAAATCATCTTTTAATATAAATTTCTTCTGAGGATTAAGAGAAAATGCAACTATATTTTCAGTCTCTATTATTGCCGATCTCATTGCTTGATCTTTAGAAAATCCACTTTCAATACCTTTACAATATTTATTAGAGAAATTATTAGAAATTCTATTTCTAAGAGCTATTGCACTTGGATTGGTAGCTTGTGATGAGTAACCTGGGTATGGATTTATTAATATAATATTAATTAAAATAATAGACGATATAAATTTTATCAACTTAACTAGTAGTTATTATCTATTATTATAAGTGAAATAAGATATTTTTAAGCATTTTTATTAGTTATTTGTATATACAAATATTTTTAAAATTTCAATATATTAAAAATAATCAAATTATTGATCTCTATAAGCCATAGTATTAAAAATAATTGATTTTAAATATGTATAATTTACTCTCAACTTTACTTTTTTTTCCTGACTGGACAAATGGTTATCCATCAGACTTTTTAATTCTTCATTTTTTTATTGGAGCAATATTCATACCTTTTATCATGATAAGCAGAAAAGCCAGAAACTTTGATAAGAAATACCCAGAGGCTGTATTAAATAACTATGAAGACTACAATAAAAAAACTTATCTAGGATATGAAGAAGTTAATTAATTTTATATAAAAATAATTTAATCTCTATAAATCAATGAAAGAAAATGTAGATCTAACAATTTTTAGTCCAACAGCTCCTCTTGGAATATTTATAATTTTTTGTGGTTTAATTTTTAGCTCAATTGTTTTCTATATTATTTATGCAGTTAGTACAAATAAGGAGTCTTTGGACGATAAAAAAATGAGGGATAAAAAAGATACTATACAGAAAGAAAAAATTGAAAGACTTTTTCCTAAGAAAAAATAGATTTAAAAAAATTTATTTTGTATAGATATTGGTTTGCAGAGTTGATAACTAAATCTAGAGGGTCAAAAAACATTTTTTCGACTTCAGTTAATTTAAACATTTTATAAATTAATAATCTAACAAGATAAAAATCTTTGTGCGAGTTGCAACTATGTTTTTTATAGTTAGATTAGTGTTTAAATAGGGAAATAACATGCACCATTTTTTAAAAACTTATTTAGTTTATTAGAGGTAAGTTTCTTTTGATAAGTAAAAATTTATTTTTAATACTTGCAAGTGGTGAATTAAACGGTGTTGGTTTTTGGCTTATTGATACAACGTTTAATGAATATCCAATTATTGAAGATAAAGACTTGCTCGAATGTCATAGAAAAGAATTAATTGGAGAAGAATCTTCAATAAAAATACTTGAAGCTATAAATCTGAATCTAAAGAACATAATTGATGACTTAAAAAAGGATGGTTTTAATATTGAAAAACCTCCAAAAGGTATATCATATGATTTCCCTTTAAATGTAATTGAAAATATATTTGATTTTTGGGTAGAAACTTACAAAAATTCCTCCAATTGGGAGACATCTATTGGACTTCTTAAAATAAAAAAAAGACTTTCACTACTTACCATAATTAAAAGTGTAGGAATTAAGAGACATGTAATAGACTTAGCTACTAAGATAGAAAATCTTCATAATTACAGGCCTAATTCTCGTCAAAGATATAAAAACAATGACCCAATGTGGTTATGATGATATGAATATAAACAAAAAGTTAAATTATAATGAACTTGTAATTTTCTTTTAGTAATCCTATTTAAATTATGATCAATAAAAATTTTTCATTTAGCGAAGAAGAGATGAATGGAATAGTAGAAGAAACATATAAAAATATTATAAATGAATGTAAAAATTTAATTAGTAAGACAAACTGTCCCGATGAACAAGTAATAGCTCTTCTTAGTTTAGTAGCTTCTACATTTACTCCCGCCATTTCAAAAGAATAAAGTTAATAAAGAAGTTATTTATTTGGAATAGCTAAATAATTTTTTGGTAAACAGTAGGAATCTAAAGAAATATATTGTAATTTAGTAATAACTAAATTAATCATTTCAAGTGGTATAATATAACTTATTTAAAAAAATTATTTTGACACAAGTAACTGTAGGAGAAAATGAAGGAATTGAATCTGCATTGAGGAGATTTAAAAGACAAGTATCAAAAGCTGGAATATTTGCTGATTTAAAAAGGCTTAGGCATCATGAAACACCAATTGAAAAATATAAAAGGAAATTACAACAAAGAAGAAAAGCCAGAAGAAGATAAGGAAAAGCTTTAAAAATTCTAATAGAAAGTATTTAAATTTTTTAGAATAATAATTATTAAATAACAATCAAAATAGTATTTAATAAAAAGATTCTAAAAGCTAAAAATTTAAAAAAATAAATCTTTAAAACTTCTTTTAAGGATTATATTCTCTTAATTTTTTTACTAGATTAACGCCAACTCCTGGAACAGCAAGAAGGTCCTCATCCTTAGATGAGATAATTTCTTTTGTTGATTTAAAACCAGCATCATAAAATGCCTTTGCACTTTTTGCACCTACTCCAGGAATAGAAGTAAAACTCTCAATTAAAAGTTTAACTTCTTGTTTCTTACCTTTAGGAGATTTTGAAGCTTTTGATGATTTTGTTGTTTTTGTGGATTTTGAGTTTTTTAAGGATTTAGTTGATTTTGCAACTTTCTTAGACTTAGAAGTCTTTGAAATTGATTTTTTTCCAAGGATAGATTTTAATTTATTTAAGATTTTGGTAAACATTTAATCAATTAAGTAATTAATAAATTCTAATTTTTTAAATTTAAGAAAAATTTCTTTTAAAAAAGAATTAATTATTAATCTAATAATTAATATTTCAAATAAATTAGAATTAGATTTTTATTTATTTACATTTATATAAAGACACATTTTTAAATATGATGCAAGTAATTATCTAATAAAACTCCAAAATAATTTTAAATTTGCTGAGTAACTCAAAATATTAATCTAGAATTTTTGCTTTTGTAGAAAAAACTAATGAAAAATTATCTAAGAAAATTATTTAAAGGTGTAATTTTTTTTATTTAAAAGATATTGCTAATTAACTTGTCTTGCTCTTTGAATATTTGAAGATAAGATTTAAATAAATTTACTTTAAGATTTTCTTTTTAAAATATTATATCTTCATAAAAATATTTTAAAAATTTAAAATTATATTTATTGAATGAAACTAATAATTATTACAGGACCTTCAGGTAGTGGGAAAACAAGTTTAGCAGTAAAACTCAGTCAAGAATTAAAATACTCTCAAATTATTAGCACTGATGATTTTTACAAAACAGGGATAATTAGTAAAATATTTTCAGAAATTATAAATTCTTACTTCGATAAATATATTAGTCATAATAATAAGTTATTGAAAAATTATATCTATAAAATTTTAAAAAATAAAAGAATAAATTACTTCTATAAATATGATTTCAAAAAAAAGAGTACAACAATAGATTTTAGAAATTCTGGAAACATAGAAACTCTGATAATAGAAGGGATTTTTACCTTAGAATTTATAAAGTATATTTCAAAATACAATTACTTATTAATTAAATTAGATCCTTACAGGGATTTATGCCTTAAAAGAATATTTTATAGAGATCAAATTGAAAGAGGAAAAAATAAAAATAAAGTAGAAAAAGACTTTAGAAATGCTTGGGAAATTTATAAAATAAAGGAAAAGTTTTATAAAAAAATAGATCACAAAAACCAATTAATGTTTAAAAAAGATCCAGATATAAATACTATATTAAAAGAAATAAATAATTTAAATCATTGAATCTATAATCTTTTCTGATAGATTCAAACCACTTAAAATCGCTCCTTGAACTCTTCCAAAACCCTCAAATTGAAACCAATCTCCACAAAATGCAATTTTGTAATCATTACAAACTTGTAGTCTTTCAGGTATACCTCTACCTAAGGGCTGAGAAGCTCTCCAATTCATTACTGATATATTTTCAAAAGTTAAATTATTACTAGTTACTAAATTCTTCTTTAAAACCTTATTAAGTATTTTTAATAAATATATATTCAAATAATCATTATCTTGAATATTTAGATTGAAAGCATTTTCTGTATATTTTGTATGTATTACAATGCCAGTTCTTTTGTCTAAATGCTTCTGAAATACTATCCTTTCAATTCCAGTTTTTTGTTCTGCTCTTTTACTCGAAATAAGGTGCATTATTTCGTTATCAAAGTTTCCTTTTAACTTAAAATCATGTTTAGTAGTAATTAAAAAGTTTATTCTTTTAACGTAACTTTGTTTATTAGTAAGATATAAAATCTCATCAATTTTATTATTTTTAGAACTTAATATTGCTTTTCTTAGAGGAATTTCATCAACATTTAAAATTTTTAGTGATCTTTTATGTAAAAGCAAATTACTAGAACAGACTAAAAATTTACCACTAATGATCTGTTTTACCTTGGAAGAGATTTTCCAAATATTATTTCTGAAATCCAAATGATCTATAAGGGTTTCAAAATAAAAATCTATTTGATTTTCATTGTTATATTGTTGAATTAAATTATTTACAAATTCACTCATATATTTTTTTGGGATATATACTTTACCTTTATAAAATTCATTATCAACTGCGCGAGTAATCTTATAGTTTTCATCTAAATTAAAAAAACTATTATCTATATGCTTTATAAATTTTTTATCTATAAGATCTTTTATAAAAATATCCAAGGAAGTATTACCTAAAATATTTGTAATATTAAAATTTGGAGAACCATGGTTAAATATTCTATTACTATCTTTATTACTAAATCTTGTACTGCTCCGTCCTCCTAGACCTCTACCTACCTCTACAACTGCTATTTTACCCTTAAATCCCTTTTTTAAAACATTTGAAATTAAAGTACAAGAAGAGATTCCTCCACCTATTACAATTAGGTCGTAAATAGCATTCATGAATTCAAAAAATAATCATAATTTAATAAATTTTCTTACCTCAGCGAATTGTTTTTCACTTGAGCATTCTGATTCTATTAGTGGAATAATATTACTTTTTAAATAAAGATTTATAATCTTTTTAGTAATTAATGTTGATTTTTCAATTGAATTCAAATACTCATTTGATAAAAAAACTCCTGGCCATGGACGAAATTTAAATCTAGCTAAAGACTGTTTTGAAGGGATGAAAATACTGCCATATAATTCAATATTATTTTTTTTATCTTCAAAAAATTTTTTTTTTATTTCTTGCATAAAATTTATTTCTCTTTTCAGATTATTTAATTCCGAACCAAATTGTAACCATATTGACTTTATTAGTCCAGAATTTAATTTACCTATCAATCTATTTCTTTCATTTTCAATATCATTGCCTTCTTCAAAATATGGATTATAGGCAACTCCAAATTTAAATTCATTAATTAAATAAGATTTTAAATCATTTAATATGGTTAATACTTCAAAATTATTTCTTTTTTTTGATCCAGATACAAGCAAAATTTGATTGTTTTTGTAAGTTTTATTTACTTCTACAAAATTTAAAAACTTATCATAAGAAAGTTTATTATTTCTATAAAATTCATGATAAAAACTATAATGATATATGACATCTATACTTTTGTAATCAACTCCTATTAAATTAATAGCATCCAATAATAATTCTTTTTTGATCTTACCTTTGCAAGGGATATTTATCTTATGGACGTTATTGTTCAAACAAAATTCAATCTTTTTTTTTAATTGTTCCAAATCTTTAAAAGATATCTCTATTCTTAGTTGATTTAGCATTATTAATATAGGAAATGAATATATTATAAATAAATAATTAAACAAATTATCTAAAACATGCATCGCTTACTATTCTTAATTTTGTAATATTATCTTTAGTTTCTCCTTTCAATATATTTCTTGGTGAAATCTCTAAAAGTGCCTTAATAGGGAATCTTACTTTTTTTGAATCTTCAATAAGTTCATAAAAACACTCCCAATTTGAATATGAAATAATACCTGGCCATGCTATCCATAAACCTAGAATTACCCCTGAAATTAAAAAAAATGCATATTTCATAAATTTATTTAAATAAATTCTATAAATAACCCTAATTATAGATTTTAAAATTAGCCTTATTTAGTAATAACAAATTATCAACTTAGGTTTAAAGCATATAAAAGGTTAGAATATTAAGAAATAGTTTAGAAACATATGGCTAGTCAAGATTATTTAATAGCGATTGCACTGATTGAACAAAATAACGAGAGAGCTATGCCTCTTGGTGGCAAAGAAATCAAAATAGGTTTAGAAGATAAGGAAAACTTCAACAAGCTTGCAAATGATGTGGTTTTAAATCTTTTACTGAGACTATTTCAAAGGAGTGATGATGGAGCATTAAAAAGGTTATCAGAGGAAAAAGGTCTTCTTTTAGTTCATATGCATCCAAAAAGGATGCAGAAAGAATTACCATTTATTAAAGCAGAATGGATAAGAGATGGCGATACAGCACAATTCCTACAATATTTAGGTAATTTGTCTAAGGAGATTTGGACGGCATCCTTTATTAAGTATCAAGGAGTGGAATATACATCTATTGCAAAGAATGAGGAGATTTGATTAATAAAATTAATAATTAAAGGTATTCTAAGCAAACCAACCACTTATTAAATCGTAGACGCTGACAATAAATCCCCAAGCTATTAAGGGTGGAGTTATATATCTCAACATGAATTTCAAATAATTTATTGTTAATAATGATGAACCTGAATTTTGTAATTCTTTATCTAATATTTTGGGTACGACCCATCCCATAAGGAAAGATACGAGGAAGCCTCCAAGTATAAGAAATACATTAGCTATACCATCAATATTTCCAAGCAAATCTGTACTGAGTACAGAGGGAATACCAAGTATAAATATAATTATAAAAGTTATAAAAGAAGCCTTATTCCTTTTGAATTTAAATTTATCAACTAAGGTAGCTACTGGAATTTCAAGAAGAGAAATCAATGAGGTTATTGCAGCTATATACGCTAGTCCAAAAAATGAAATTGCAACAACTCTTCCAATCAGACCAAATTGTCCTAAACCGGAAGGAATTGTAATAAATAAAGTAGCAATTGTACTATTACTGATAGTTGATCCTAATCCAAAGGTGAAAATTATAGGAAATGTAATTAGCCCAGCCATTAATCCAACAACAGTATCTAATGTTGCGATTTGTAGGGCTTGATTAGCTATATTACTTTTTTTATTTAAATACG
>MDTA01136384.1_pt1 | contig 12202 bp, 8 predicted proteins | sample 811151 | NCBI WGS metagenome assembly MDTA01 (sample SAMN05326648, study PRJNA326480) | marine metagenome | isolation source: seawater | place: Indian Ocean: South | collected 2010
TGCTGGAACAGCATTAATGCAAACTGGTCAAGCAATTGAAATTATTGGAATGGTGATGGGTGTATATCTATTTTTAAGCCTGTTCACATCTTTAGTTATGAATCTGTTTAACAGATTCATGAAAGTCGACGGTGAAAGATAAATGAGTGTCATCAACAAAGAGATAGGGCCTCCAGTTATCGAGTTAGGAGCAATGGGATGGCTTAGAAAAAATCTTTTTTCTAATTGGTATAATTCTTTACTTACTGTTATTGGCTTGTACCTACTTTACGTTCTAATCCCTCCTTTAGCGAACTGGATATTTTTAGATGCAAATTTTGTTGGTACATCTCGTGATGACTGTACTAATGAAGGAGCTTGCTGGATATTTATACAACAAAATATTAAACTTATATTTTATGGACTTTATCCAACTGAAGAATTGTGGAGAATAAATTCTGTATACTTAATTTTATTTATTTCAGGCATTTATCTTTTAATTCCAAATTTAAAATACAAAGGATGGGTAGGTGCCTTCTTGCTCGTAATATTCCCAATAATCTGTGTGATCATGTTATCAGGCGGTTTAGGACTGGAGACAGTTGAGACTCGTTTATGGGGCGGATTATTTTTAACCTTAGTGATAGCAGGAGTGGGGATTGTATTATCTCTTCCAATAGGAGTAATGCTAGCTTTAGGCCGAAGATCTAAGCTGCCAGTAGTTTCAATTTTATGTACAATTTTTATTGAAATATGGAGAGGTGTTCCACTTATTACTGTATTGTTTATGGCTTCAAATATGTTTCCACTTTTTATGCCTGAAGGAGTTAATTTTGATAAATTAATTCGAGCATTGATAGGAGTTATGTTCTTCTCCGCCGCATATTTAGCTGAAGTTGTTCGAGGAGGTTTACAGGCAATGCCTAAAGGGCAGTATGAAGCTTCTCAGGCAGTGGGATTAACTTATTGGAGAATGATGGCCTTAGTAATATTACCTCAATCACTTAAAATGGTTATTCCTGCCATCATAGGAAGCTTTATTGCAATATTTAAAGATACAACCCTTGTTTTAGTTATAGGTTTATTTGATTTTCTTGGTATTATTCAATTTGTAGGAACAAATCCAGATTGGTTAGGTTTTTCTCATGAGGGGTATGTGTTTGCCGCTGCTGTGTTCTGGGTTTTTTGTTATGCTATGAGCTGGTACAGTCAGCGCTTAGAAAAAAAATTAGACACGGGAAGATAATATGAGTTCTGAATTAATAATAGAAATGAAAAATGTTCACAAGTGGTTTGGAGAACTTCATGTTTTAAATAATATAAATTTAGAAATAAACAGAGGTGAGAAGATCGTTATTTGTGGACCATCTGGTTCAGGCAAATCCACACTTATAAGATGCATTAATAGACTAGAGGAGCATCAAAGAGGCAACATAATTGTTGAAGGTACTGAACTTACTAACGACAGTAGAAGCATTGAGAGAATTCGTGGTGAGGTTGGAATGGTATTCCAGCAGTTTAATCTATTTCCTCACTTATCTATTTTAGATAACTGCTCACTAGCTCCTATATGGGTTCGTAAATTGCCAAAGAATGAAGCTAAAGAAAGAGCAATGGAATATTTAAAGAGAGTTCAAATCGATGACCAAGCACACAAGTATCCAGCCCAACTATCAGGAGGTCAACAACAAAGAGCAGCGATAGCAAGGGCTCTCTGCATGGAACCAAGAATTATGCTGTTTGATGAGCCCACGTCAGCTCTTGATCCTGAAATGATTAAAGAGGTTTTAGATGTTATGGTAAGTCTTGCTCAAGGCGGCATGACAATGATTGTTGTTACGCATGAGATGGGATTTGCAAAGGAAGTCGCTGATAGCATTATATTTATGGATGAAGGTCAAATTGTTGAAGCAAAAAATCCGAAGGACTTTTTTGATAATCCAGAAAGTGAAAGAACTAAAACATTTTTAAGCCAAATATTGTAATTTGGCTCCCCGGACTGGACTCGAACCAGTGACAAAGCGGTTAACAGCCGCTTGCTCTACCAACTGAGCTACCGGGGATTGCACTATTTCTTATAACAAAAGATAAGACGCTTATCTAGTTTTACTTTATTCATAAATATATTAAATAAACAGTATGACTTTACAGAAAGATAATATTTACGAATTTGGCTTTGGTCGAAGTGATCAAGTATCCAAGAATGTAAATCTATTAGATGAGGCAGTATTTAGCTTCTTATATGGAGGTTTATTTAAGGTTTTAAAATCGTTAGCCTTGAGTAGTATCCTAGATCTTGAAATTGTATTTAGGCTTTACGTAAATTTTTATAAGGGCCTCTCTTTTTATGATATTCAGTATTTTACACAATCGCCAGAGAGGACATTGTGGAGAAGGTTAAAATATTTAGAGGAAAATGGAGTAATCAAAAAATCAAAAAATCAAAAAGACAAGCGTACAATAAGATTCCTTCTCTCAAAAAATTCATATGAAACATTAAGTAATTCGATTCCAAAAGAGGATTTAGCGATAACAATTTCTAAAATTGCCATGTCCTATGCGGACAAACTTTGTATGTTTAACGTTAGAGATCCTAATAAGGTTCGGAAGACACTTCTCAACCTTGCAAGAAGCTCGGTTTCATTGAATGAAAATAATTTTTTATGTCAATTTGCTTTCGGTCTTTCATACTATTATGGGGCAAACTTTGATTTAGCGCTGAATCACTCGTATAATTCTATCAAATTAAATAAGAAATTTGCACATGGTAGAAGATTATTTGGTTCTTCTTTATTTCAAATTGATGAGAAGAAAAGAGCATATATTGAAATGAATAAAGCTTTGGACTTGTATGAAGATATTTATGGTCAATGGAGAACATACTTTGAACTTTGGAGATTTAATTTTTTAGATGAAAATATTGCAGAAGCAAAAAAATTTTCTGATCAGCTAATTAAATTACAGCCTGAATACCCACAATCTTATATTGCATATCTGGCATCAAATAAAAAAACAAGTGGTACTAAAGTTTTTAAGAGCAAACTATCTCAACTTATTCCAAACTTCACCCCTTCTATGATAAAAAATTTTCACTCTTGGATACGGGACGATCAAGCAAATAAGATTATTGATGCGTTAAAGGGACACTTAAATTAAATGGAGGCCTAGATCGGAATTGAACCGATGTACGCAGTTTTGCAGACTGCTGTGTAACCACTCCACCACTAGGCCAGCATATTCATGATATATATCACCAAAGACTATATTTTGTTAATAATTTTGAAAACTTAAAAATGATATATTATAAAGTTTGATATTATTATATGGAAAATACAATTCTAAATAAAAAGATGGTTGACGGTCAAATCAAACCCATTAATGGAATGAGTGATGAATTAATTTCAATTTTTTATTCAATGGATAGATCTGAATTTTTGCCAGAAAGTTTGAAATCTAGCGCATATATAGAAAAAAATATAATAATTGAAAATAATAGGGTTATTCCAAAACCGGAGATTGTTGCAAAAATTGTTTTAAACATTGATATAAAAGATAATGAAAATGTATTAATTTTAGGTTCAACCACTAGTTATCTTAGTGCAATTCTTGCTCATCAAGCAGAAACGGTTATTGTAGTTGAGGAAAATGAGAAACTTATATCTTTTTCAGAAAAAAATATAAAAAAGAAGAATTTAAATAATGTAGTTTATTTTAACGGAGAGATTGCCAAAGGGTGTGCAAATCAATCTCCGTTTAATGCAATTATTATTGAGGGAGCAGTTAACAGTGTTCCTAACAATATCTTAAATCAATTAGATGAGCATGGAAGATTATTAGCTATTATCTCTAAGGATAGCATTTGTACAGCCCAAATGTATAGAAAGAATGGTAATAAATTTAATGAAGTAAGGTTATTTAATTGCTCATTACCTACCTTAAACTCATTCAAAGATAAAAACCACTTTAGTTTTTAAGTGCTTCTGGATATAACAGTCAAATAATGAGTCAAAAAAATTCAAGTACTGAAGATATTTTAACAGCAATAAGAGATATGATGTCCGAAAAAACTACATCTTTAGATGAGGCACTTCCAAAAGATGTGATTGAACTTACAGATCCCATTAAAAGCCAAGATATTGATAAGCTTAAAAATGAAGAAGTGCTTGAACTTACAAACCCAATAAATGAAAATTCTGATAAAAAAAATAAAGAAATTAAATTATCTATTTCACAAGAAAGTACAAATTTCATTAATGATGAAAATATTAGATCTGTAATAAGAAAAGAAATTGAGTCAATCCCAGAAACTAAGATTAACGATATAATTAATGAGGAGCTTACCGATTTAATTAAAAGAAAGATAAATTTGTCTAAATTTGTCATAAGCACAGAAGACAATTAAGACTAATGCTCGACAAGTACTATCAGCCTCATCTTATTGAAGATAAAATATATAAACAGTGGGAAGAAGCTGGTGATTTTAAGCCATCTTTATTATCAGATAAAGATCACTTCACAATTGTTATTCCTCCCCCAAATGTAACTGGCACACTTCATATGGGCCATGCACTTAATAATACATTACAAGACATACTTATCAGATTTTATAGAATGCAAGATAAAAATGTTTTGTGGCAACCAGGAACTGATCATGCAGGAATAGCTACTGAAATGGTGGTTGAAAGAGAATTAAAAAAGAAAAAAATTGATAAAAAAAGTTTGTCTCGCAAAGAATTTGTAAAACATGTTTGGGATTGGAAAGATCACTCAGGTAATCAAATAATTAATCAGTTAAAAAGGCTAGGATGTTCATGTGATTGGTCAAGAGAAAGATTTACTTTTGACGAAGGCTTGTCTGATGCAGTGAGATATGTTTTTGTTCAGCTATATAAAGATGGGTTAATATACAGAGATAAAAGGCTAAGTAATTGGGATCCAAAACTTAAAACAACAATTTCAGATTTAGAAGTAGTCCAAAGAGAGGTTAAGGGCTCACTTTGGTATATTGATTATAAAATTGAAAATGAAAAAAAAAGTATAACTGTAGCAACAACTCGGCCTGAGACTATCATGGGTGATACAGCCATTGCCGTTCATCCTGAGGATAGTAGATACAGAAGCCTAATAGGCAAGCATGCAATAGTCCCAATAGTAAATCGTAAAATTAAAATTATTGCGGACGAGTATGCTAAAGTTGATCAGGGCTCAGGAGCTGTTAAAATTACACCAGCGCATGATTTTAACGATTATGATTTAGGCAAAAGACATAACTTAAATATGATAAATATTTTTAATGAGAATGCAGAGTTAAATGAAAACTGTCCTCTAGAGTTTCAAGGTCTTGAAAGATTTACAGCAAGAGATAAAATTTTAGAAGCATTAAATAATATTGGTGCATTAAATAGAATTGAGGAGAACACTCATGCAATACCTTATGGAGATCGTTCAGGTGAAATAATAGAACCTTTACTAACTGATCAGTGGTTTGTGGATGCAAAAAAATTGTCAGTAGCAGCCATAGAAAAAGTAAAAAATGGTGAAACAAAATTTATTCCTGAAAATTGGACGAAGACATATTTTGATTGGATGGAAAATATTCAACCGTGGTGTATTTCAAGACAATTAATGTGGGGCCATCAAATCCCAGCATGGTATGGTCCAGATGGCAAAATATTTGTTGCAGAAACTGAAAATGAGGCAAACGATCTTGCTAAAATCCATTACAAAAAAGATATAGAACTAAAACAGGATGATGATGTGCTTGACACCTGGTTTTCTTCAGCTCTATGGCCATTTTCAACTTTAGGCTGGCCATCGAGTACACCAGAACTTAGCAAATTCTATCCAACTTCAGTCCTTGTTACAGGTTTCGATATTATTTTCTTTTGGGTGGCAAGAATGATGATGATGGGGCTATATTTTACAAAAAAACCTCCATTCGAAGAGGTATATGTTCATGCATTAGTGAGAGATGAAAATGGTCAAAAAATGTCTAAATCAAAGGGAAATGTAATTGATCCTCTAACATTAATGGACGAGTATGGAGCCGACTCCTTAAGAATGACTCTTTGTTCCATGGCTGCTCAGGGAAGAGACATAAAATTATCAACACAGAGAATTGAAGGGTATAGAAATTTTATAACCAAAATATGGAATGCGATTAAATTAAGCGAAAAGAATAAATGTTCATTTAATGAGTATGATCTTTCTAAAACAAAAAATATATTTAATTTATGGATTATTAGTGAATTTGAAGACTGTAAAAAGCGAACAGAGGATGCTATAAAAAATTATCGTTTTAATGAAGCTGCTTCTGAGCTCTATAAGTTTACATGGACAATTTTTTGTGATTGGTATCTCGAGTTTTCAAAAATTATTTTCTCTGGAGATAATGCCAATGATGTCGAAGAAACTAGAAATATTACATCATATATATTGTCAGACTTATTAATAATGTTGCATCCTATCATGCCATTTTTTACAGAACATGCTTGGGATAAGGCTTCAACTATTTTAAATAAAAAAACAGACAGAATAAGTCTATCTAAATGGCCTGCAAAAGTAACTTTAAAGAATGCTAATATTGAAAGTATAAATATATTGATTGATTTAATATCAGCTATTAGGTCCAAAAGATCAGAAATTAATATTCCGGCAAATTCAAGAATTGAACTAAATTATTCAAAGGTAAACAAGAGACTTGAAAAAATTATTGTTAATTACCATGAGGTCATTATTTCTCTAACAAAATCAAATTCAATACAGAAAAAAGATTTTCTCAGAAACCAGGGTATGGTTCAAGTTATGTTTAATGACGGTTTGATATATCTTGCTCTTAAAGGTATTATTGACCTTAAAGAGGAAAAAAATAGACTCGAGAAAAATTTAAAAAAGATAAACAATGAAATGAGTAAAATAAATATAAAATTGAACGATGACAATTTCATGAAGAATGCTCCAAAAAATATAATTGACGAGCAAATGCAAAGAAAAGAAGAATATCAAAAATCTAAGGATAAATTAGAAAATGCAATTAAAAGTATTGAATAAGTATGAAGTTTGACAAAAATAAATTGCCTAGTCGTCACGTTTCTATAGGACCAGAAAGAGCGCCTCATAGGTCGTATTATTATGCAATGGGCATGAATGAGGATGACATAAATAAACCATTCATTGGCGTTGTTTCAACATGGAATGAGGCTGCGCCATGTAACATTGCCCTTATGAGACAGGCCCAGTCTGTAAAAAAAGGTGTCACAAATGCAAAGGGAACTCCAAGAGAATTTTGTACAATAACAGTTACTGACGGAATTGCTATGGGCCATCAAGGCATGAAATCATCATTGGTTTCACGAGAAGTAATTGCTGACTCAACTGAATTAACTGTAAGAGGCCATTGTTATGATGCAATTGTTGGTTTAGCGGGATGTGATAAATCGCTTCCAGGTTTGATGATGGCTATGTGCCGTCTGAATGTACCAAGTGTTTTTATGTATGGTGGAAGCATACTTCCAGGTCGGTACAAGGGAAAGGACGTAACCGTTGTAGACGTATTTGAAGCTGTGGGGAAATACTCATCAGGAAACGCGACTGAGGAGGAGCTACATGAACTTGAGTGTGTTGCCTGTCCAAGTGCAGGCGCATGTGGTGGACAATTTACAGCTAATACTATGGCTTGCGTATCAGAAGCTATCGGTCTTGCACTTCCTTATTCTTCTGGAGCACCTGCGCCATACGAAGAGCGAGATAAATACGCTTATGAGTCTGGAAAGCAGATTATGTATCTTATTGAAAAAAATATAAGACCGCGGGATATTGTGACTAGAAAGTCACTTGAAAATGCTGCTACGATTGTAGCTGCAACAGGAGGTTCGACTAATGCAGGACTTCATCTGCCAGCCATTGCTAACGAATGTGGTATTAAATTTAATTTGGATGATGTAGTTGATATTTTTAAACGTACTCCATACTTAGCTGACTTAAAACCAGGCGGTCAATATGTTGCTAAGGATGTATATGAAGCTGGGGGTGTGCCAATAATATTAAAAACTTTATATGAGGGAGGCTTTATACACGGTGATTGTATAACTGTTACTGGCAAAACAATTGCTGAAAATTTAAAAACAGTTGAATTCAATGAAAATCAAAAAGTAATTCGGCCCTACAATCATCCTTTATCTCCTACTGGGGGCGTTGTAGGACTAAAAGGAAATTTAGCACCTGATGGAGCAATTGTGAAAGTAGCAGGAATGGAAAATTTAAAGTTCAAGGGTAAGGCAATTTGTTTTGACTGTGAAGAAGATGCCTTTAAATGTGTTAAAGATAGGCTTTATAAAGAAGGGGATGTTTTTGTCATTCGTTATGAAGGCCCCAGAGGAGGACCAGGCATGAGGGAGATGTTAGCTACAACTGCGGCAATATATGGTCAGGGCATGGGTGATAAGGTGGCTTTAATTACTGACGGTCGATTTAGTGGAGCTACAAGAGGGTTTTGTGTTGGGCACGTATCACCCGAAGCCGCGGTTTGTGGGCCAATCGCTCTTATTGAGAATGGTGATGAAATAATTTTAGATGCAGAAAATGGCGAAATTACAATAAATGTACCAGAAGAAGTGCTGAATCTTAGAAAAAAATCTTGGAAAGAGAGAAAAACTGACTTTAATTCTGGAACACTCTGGAAATATACTAAAACAGTGGGTTCTGCCGCTTCTGGGGCCGTTACTCATCCTGGAGCAAAGGAAGAAACCCATATTTACGCAGATATTTAGTTTTTTAAAAATTCTCACAATTAATGAATGAATCATGCTTTAAATAGCTTGAATATAGCTATTTTTTAGATGATACTTTAAATAATTTAAACAGCAAACTGATTAGGGAGTTCAAAATGAATCTATTGCTTAAGAAAATTAGTTTATCACTAATTGCATCAATTTTTTTGTTTACTGCTGTGTTGCCAGTAAATGCTGAAAGACTTTCATCCATGGTAGATGAGGTTTTAGCTAGTCATGAAGATATTATTAATTCAAAAAAGGAATTAGAGGAAGCATCAAGAGATGTAACAGATGCGTTATTAGTTTATGCACCAGACTTGTCTGTTAAATGGGAAGGTGGGCAAAACGATAAGTATAATGCCTCATCAAATTCGCAAATAGATGGATTCGATACATTTGATTGGACTTGGAAGCAAAAGATCATGGACTCGGGAGCTTCGCTTGCAGATGTAAGAAACAAGAATCTTGCTGTTGAAAAAAAAGAGCTTGAACTAATATCAGCAAGAAATGATTTATTAATTGAAGCTGCCGATGCTTATCTTGGATTGATTAAGGCATCTGAGAAACTTGATGCATCTGTAGCCGCAGAAGCGAATACAAGACAAACTACTGGACAAGAAGAAATTAGAGTTCAAGTAGGTTCTGGATTGGCCTCAGACGTGTTAAAGGCTAAAAGACAATTGGCTAGTGCTCAAAAAACAGTTATTGCAGATGAGAAAAGTTTTAAATCAGCAATTTATACTTTCGAAAAATTGTTTGACGTAAATAACGTAGATATAAATAATTTAGTTAAGCCAAGATTAGCCGCATCAACGGTTTCGATTGTGCCAAAATCTATGGAAGCAACAGTTGTCATGGCGTTGTCTGGCAATAGAGACTTACAGATTGCAAAAATTGATGTTGAAACAGCGCAGAATGATCTTGCATCTGCCTTAGCTAACTTCGGACCAACGGTAGATGCCGAAGCGAAATATTCCGCAAAAGATGATGCCTCTCATACTGGCGGAAATCATTACGAAGAGCAAATCAAAGTCACTGTTGAGTTTCCGATTTCAGGTTTATATATGGAAATGCCTGGATATCTAAATGATAGATCTGCGCTTGATAGAGCGATTAATGATTTAGCATTAAAAGAACGTGAAACTATTAAATCAGCCAAGGACGCATGGGTGGAATATGCCAACGCTAGAACCCTTCTATCTTATAGTGAGAATGAGGCCACAATTGCAAAAGAGCTATTATCAATTGCTCAAAAGGAAAGGGCCGCCGATCAGACTGACGCAGCCGCAGTTTTGGCTGCTGAGGAAGCTCTAGAAGGAGCTTTAAAAGATTTATCTGATGATAGTATGGCTCTATTAACAACTGTTTATGAGATTCTTGATGTAATTAACCTACTTGAACCTGATATGGTTGAGGATACGTCAAGGCAAGGTACTTTTAACACATCTTCATAGATATATAAAGAGAGGAAAATAATTACGGTTACTACTTTTGAAAGGAATAATTAAATGACTGTAACGCCAGCAGAAGCACAAGAGTTTTTTCAGGAGGTCGCCGCAGCGGGATCGCCAGAAGAACAACAGGCATTAATCCAAAATTATGCTGCCAATAATGATAACCCAGATGAAATGTTGGCTGCAGTTGTACAGGCAAACCCCGCCGCAGCTCAACAAATCGCAACCGTAACCGCACAAGCTATTCCTGAGCAAGCAGCCGAAATTGCTGGCGCAATTGCTGCCGCTGCCCCTCAAACCGCTAATGCTACAGCTGCCGCTATGGCAAGCGCTGCACCTGATATTGCGGAAGATGTTGCTTCTGATGTTGTGCAAAATGCCCCTGCTGCTGCAGGCGCTGTTGCTGCATCACTAACACAAATAAATCCTGATGGCGCTGCCGATATGGCCGCTGCTATTGCTGAAGTTGCACCAGCCACCGCCGCCGCTGTCGCAACTGCTGTTGCGCAAGCCGCACCTGAACATGCTGTTGATGCCGCTGCATCTATGGCCGCCGCAAACCCTGCTGCCGCAAGTGGAGCTGCAAGCGCTGTAGCTGCTGCTGACCCTGAAGCGGCGTCACAAGTTGCAACTGCAATGGCTCAAGCCGCACCTGATGCCGCTGCCGCTGTTGCTGCCGGTGTTGCATCTGGTGTAGCACAAGCTGCTGTTGCGGAAGTTAATCAAGAGACTGCGCAAGCAAATGCTGAAGTTCAAGCCGAAGCTCAAGCACAAGTTGCTGAGGCTGGACAAGATGGTATCTCTGATATTCAAACTGATTTACAAGAAGCACTATTAGAAAACAATCAAGCAGGTCAAGAAGCAGCACTTGAAGCCTCTCAAGCTGCTACTCAAGAAATTATTGCGGAAATGATTGAAATGAATCCTGACGCAGCTGCAGAAATTATTGCTGGAACAGCAGCGTCAAATCCTGAAGCAGCTGCGGAAATGGTGCAAGAGATGATGGCATCAAATCCTGAAGGTGCTGTAGAATTATGCGCGGATATAGCTGAGGCAAATCCAGCTGCTGCTGCACTGGCCACAGAAGCAATTATTGAAGCTGCACCGGAACAAGCTATTGAAGCAACTGCAGCTATGGCTGAAGTTGCACCTGCCGCCGCAGGAGCTGCTGCTGAGGTTATGGCAGAACTTGCACCTGACCAAGCAGGCGATGCTGCTATGGCAATGCAAGAAGCTGCGCCAGAAGCTGCCGCTGCTATCGCTGGAGGTGTAGCACAAGGTAATCCAGAAGTTGCCGCAGAAGTGGCAACAGAAATGGCTGCTGCCGATCCAGAGGCTGCTGCAGATATTGCAACAGGGGTTGCTGTTGCCGCACAAGCAAATGCCGCTCAAGAGGTTGCAACTGCTCAAGCTGAAGCTCAGGCTCAAGTGGCCGAGGCGGTTGCAGACTTACAGGCAGACTTGACATCTGAAGATCCAAACATCGTAGCACAAGCTCAAAATGCAATAGCTGAAGCACAAGCCGCTGCACAAGAAATAATTGCTGATGCGCAAGGCGCTGCAGCAGAAGTTGCGCAAGAACTAGCTGGCGATATTGCAGGTGCAATGATGGAAGCAAATCCTGAAGCAATTGGAGACATAGCGGAACAAATTGCCGAGTCAGCTCCTGGAGCTGCTGAGGGAGTTATGGGAGCGATTGCAGAAGTTGCACCTGAACAAGCGGTAGAAGCAGCTGCAACAATGGCTGATGCAAATCCTGCAACTGCAGGTGCTGCGGTTGGGGTAGTTAGTGAAACTCTACCCGAACTAGCTACTGAAGCTGCCGTTGCTATGGCTGAAGCTGCGCCAAGTGCTGCTGCAAATATTGCTGCAACTGTAGCTCAAGCCAATCCAGAAGCTGCAACAGAAATTGCAAGTGAAATGGCAGCTGTTGCTGCTGGAAATGAAAACTTTTCTCAAGATGAAGCATTAGCTATGCAAACAGCAATTGCAACTCAA
>MDTA01009361.1_pt1 | contig 12201 bp, 14 predicted proteins | sample 811151 | NCBI WGS metagenome assembly MDTA01 (sample SAMN05326648, study PRJNA326480) | marine metagenome | isolation source: seawater | place: Indian Ocean: South | collected 2010
AGAAGACCCAAATATTTAGTACCAAATAAATGAGCTACTATTCCACTTGTAGCTGGAACTGTTGAAAGCCATAAGAAACCAAAACTTGCTCCAAATAAGAATGCATTAATATTACTTGCAGGAAGGAATATAAACAGTGCAATTGAAATACCCCTTAAAAAGTAGATCGCACTTAGTATAATTTTTTTACTCATCTTCGCTGAAAGATAACCACTTAATAGTGAACCAAAAATATTAAAAACTCCGATTAAGGATAATATTGCTGCAGCTGTCCAGTCCTCTAATCCTCTATCAACCACATACTTTGGAACATGAGTTCCAACTAAAGTTATGTGAAAGCCACAAACGAAAAATCCCGAGACAAGTAATACATAGCTCCTGGTTTTAAATGCTTCTGAAAGAGCTTCTTTAAATGATTGGTCAGAGGTTTTTTCAACTTTTTCTGTATTTGATGGAGATCTTACAAAATATGCCGCAACTAATCCTGATAATAAAAATAAACTGAATATATATAAAGTATAATTCCATCCAAACTCATTTAATGAGTAATTTGTAAAAATTGGTGAAAGGAAATAACCAAATGACCCTATTGCAGTTACAAAACTCATAGCAATTGTTCTTGTTGATAGTGGAAAATGTTTTCCAACAATTGACATTGGAATACTTATTGCTGTACCACCGAGTCCTATTCCAATTAGTAAACCCATATGAATTTGGAAATAAATTCCAGTATTAGGACCTGTGTATAAAAAATAAATTCCTAGAGAATAAAAAATGAATGCACTAATGATAGCAATATGACCACCATACTTATCTGCAATAGCACCAAAGATTGGACCTGTTAAGCCCCACATCAGCATTTGCATTCCTATAGCGAAACCAAATGCCGTATTACTGATTTTTAAACTCTCATTAAAATCAATAAAGAATAATCCAAAAGTTTGTCTAACTCCTAGAGAAATTAAAACAACAAAGCACGCAGCTATTAAAGTAATTATTGCAGTTCTAGATTGGAAAAATTTTTCTGTAATCATCTTAAGTGTTTTAATGCTTGTTTTATATCATTGATTAAATCTTTTGGATCTTCTAAACCAATATGTAATCTAACAAGATGTTCATCTTTCATCAAATTCATATATTTTCTTTTTCCTGTTTCTCTAAATTCTTGATGTAATACTAAACTTTCAAATCCACCCCAGCTGTATCCATAACCAAATAATTTAAGAGAATTTACAAATTTTTTGACTGAATTAGTGTTCTTAGATTTTATCTTTAAGCCCATTAAACCAGAAGCACCAGAGTAATATTTTTTCCACATTTTAAAATTTTTTGAATTTTTTTTAAAAGGATAGAGAAGTTCAATTTTTTTATTTTTCGATAAAAATGAAGCAATCTTTTTAGCATTTTCACTGTGTCTGTCTAACCTTACATCCAAAGTTCTCAATCCCCTCGTAATTAAATAAGCATCATCAGGCCCTAACCTTAATCCAGTTATTTTTTCTGTTGCTTTTACTTTATTAAAAACTTTTTTATTAACAGCTAAACTACCACCCATAACATCTGAATGGCCTGAATAATATTTTGTTGCTGAAACAATTGACATATCAAAACCTAACTTCAAAGGTTTAAGATAATATGGTGTGCCCCAAGTATTATCAATAGCAGTATATATTTTGTGTTTTTTTGCAATCGATATTATCTTACCAAGATCTTGAAAATCAAAAGTATTGCTTCCAGGGTTTTCTACAAAAATTAATTTTGTTTTTTTTGTAATATTATTTTCTAATGTATTTAAATTATGCGGGTTATAAAAAATTGTTTTTATTTTAAATTCCTTTAAATAATCTTCAGTTAAAATTCTTGTAGGACTGTAAACAGGATCAGTAACTAATATTTCATCTCCGGGTCTAACTAAACTAAATATTGCCAAAAAAACTGAGCCAAAACCTGTGGGAGTAGTGAAGACATGATAACTATCCTCCAATTTAGTTAGTATTCTTTGTAAAATGTAAGTCGTTGATGTTCCTTGTCTTCCATAATCAAAGTGACCACCTGTAGGTTTTTTTATCGCTTTGACTTGAGTTTTTCTTATATGTTGCATTGATTTAAAAATAATAGTGGAAGCTCTAACCACTGGTGGATTTACTGATTGATTATGAAAATCTTTTGCTGTGTGTTTCAAAAAAGTTTTAAAAGATTTGGACATAAAAAAATTGATAACTATTATAGACAATGCTATATCCGATCTATAATTTCAATTAAATAATAAAGGAAAATAAAATGGGTTATCCAAAAAAACATAGGGGCCGAAGAAAAATGGGCTCAAAAAAAAGAAGAGCTAGAAAAAAAAATAAGAAAAAATAATTTTTAATGGAACAGATCAATAAAACAAAATCCATAAGTATATGGATTTTTATTGTACCTTTTGTTGCTGTAAACGCTTGTTTAATATTAATAACCCAATTTCAAAGTCTGTTTCCTAATCAGGAAGATATTATTCATAATACCATTCCTTACTTTGATGGCGGAGCTTCAATTAGTAGAACAGCAAGACCATATCCATCTTGGCTAATATTTAAACCAGCAATGTTTTTGACTTCTTATCTCTTAATAAAATATTGGATTTTTAATAAAGAAATAATAAATTTTTTTAGTAGCGATAATAAAAATATAAAAAAAATAATTTTTTTTGGGATTGGCTCTGCTATTGCTCTCACTGTTCATTCAATTTTTCTTGGTATAAAATTTGATAATGACTTATACAAACTGTTTAGGAGAGTAATAATGTTGATTTTTATTGTTTTTGAAATTACTGCGCAAGCATACCTGGTATCTACATTTTACTCTCTTAAAAGTAAATTAATTAATTTTATAAACTTGAAAATTCTTAAATTGAAACTTTTATTAGTTTCTTTGCTTATAATAGTAGCTGTAATAAGTATTCCTATTATTAGTTTACCAGGAGATAATTTTTTTGGTTTTAATCTTAAATTTTTTAAACATGCTTTAGAATGGGATTATTTTATAGGTGTAATTACTTTTTATTTATTAACTTTTTTTATGTGGAAAAAATCTAAATAAAAATTATGCTATTGAAATCTAATATATGAAAAAAATTTTAATCACCTTTGTTTTCTTCTATTCAATCTTATCAACTAATGCATTTGCATATCTTGATCCAGGCACAGGAAGCATCATCTTACAAGCAATATTGGGCGCTATCGCAGCAGGTTTTTCTTATTGTGTTTTTTATTGGAATAAGGTCAAAAATTTTTTTAAAAAAATTTTTAAAAAAAAAGAAAAAACTGAATAACTGTGAAATTATTGAAAAATCCAGGTTCATTTAGAGATCCGGCTGGTCAAGTCTTTGAATATGGAGATAGAATTATTAGAGTTGTTAATAAATATGGCAAAGATAGATTTCAATATCTTTTAGATAATAATGTCATTAAAAATAGTATAGAAGAAGGTTTTTTAATAGAAACTAAAGACGTAACAAGTGAATTCAAAAACTCAGATTATAATGACGCTTGTTTTTTTTTGGAGCATAAAAAGATCGATTATATTTCTTATCCATATGAATGGGGTTTTTATCAATTAAAATCTGCAGCATTATTTCATTTAGATTTTCAATTATATTTATTAAATAAGAATGTGAAGCTGATTGATAGCTCAGCTTATAATATTCAGTTTATAAATCATAAACCAGTTTTTATAGATGTTCTATCTTTAGAAAAATATCAAGAAGGAGAGTACTGGATGGGGCACTCTCAATTTTTACAACAATTTTTAAATCCACTCTTATTAAGATCAATAAAAGGAATACATTTTAATGATTGGTATAAGGGAAATTTGGATGGAATAAAAACTTCGGATATTAACGATATATTGAGTTTAAAAGACAAACTATCATTTAATGTTTTATTTTCAGTGGTGTTTTTAGCAAACTTAGAAAAAAAAAATAGAGAAAACCCGAAGGAAGCTTTTGAGAAAGTAAAAAAAAAGAAATCTCTTTCAAAAAATTCATATAAATCTTTGCTTGTACAGCTAAAAAATTGGATAAAAAAACTTAAACCTTTACGAAAAAAAACAATATGGGACGATTATTCAACAGTCAATTCTTACTTAAAAAATCAAGAGGATATAAAAATAAAAAAAATAAATTCATTTATAAAAAAAAATAAACCTAAAATAGTTGCAGATATTGGTTGTAATGATGGATTGTACAGTTTTGAAAGTTTGAAAGCAGGTGCAGATAAAGTAATTGGGTTCGATATAGACATAAATGTAATAGATAAAGCATTTAATAAATCAGTTGAAAATAATGCAAACTTTTTACCTTTGTATTTTAATGCAATGAACCCCAGTTCAAATTTAGGTTGGAACGAGAGAGAAAGAAAAAGTTTTAGTAATCGCAAGAATTTTGATGCAGTTATTGCTTTAGCTTTTGAACACCATTTAGCATTAGGTAACAATGTACCTTTAGATGAAACTATAAAATGGATAATGAATTTTGCTCCAACAGGATTAATTGAATATGTTGATAAAAAAGATGAGACAGTAAAGCAAATGTTATCACTTAAAGGAGATATATTTCCAAATTATAATTTGAAAGAGTTTGAGAATATTATTTCTTTAAATGGAAAAATTTTGGAAAAAACAGTTATTACTGAAACAAGAATTCTTTATGAGTTTAAAAAAAATTAATATTCTTACATTTATTTGTCTTTTTCCAGTATTTACTATTAGGTCAAATCTAAACTTTTTTGAAATTTCATACATATCCTCAATTTTTTTATTACCTCCTTTTTTTTTTAATTATTTAATTTTTAAAAAAAAAACTAATTCTTCTCTCTTTTATCTTTACATTGGGATAATTATAACCTTGGGCATTGACGAGAATCTTGGGCTTTGGAATGGAATTATTCAACCTTATAGATATGAATTAATTAAATTTTTTAAAATTATTTACATACCAGGAATTTGGCTTTTATTTACGATTTCGATTGTAATTACCTATCTGATATCGCGTTCAAGTGAAAAATTTTTAAATGTAATAATTGTTTTTTTATTATCTATTTTTTTATTTAATATTTTTGATAAAACTAAATCTCACACTAATATTAAAGATTATACTAAATTAACAAGTCAAAATTATCAGAAAACCGAATTAATTATTATTTTTGATGAGATGTCTGGACTAAACAGTCATGAAAGTCAAACACCAGATGGAATGGAATTTGATAAAATTGCTAAAGAATTATACGATAAATTTAATTTTGAATATTACAGCAATGCATACTCTAATTCACCAAATTCTGTAACTGCGATTTCATCTTTAGTTAATTTTTCAAATAAAAACTTAAACGGTAAGACTAAGAAAGTTTCAAAAAATTATTTTTATGATTACGAGCTAATCAAAAATTCATTTTTTCAAAAATATAATAATATCAGTGTATATCAAAATATTCATATCGATTATTGTCATTTTAAAAATATAAAAAAATGCAAAACGCATAATCCATTTAAAAAAGAAATTTATTTAGAGGGCTATAAGAATAATTCTTTAACAAAAATTTTTTCTTTATGGAAACTTAATGGATCGATTATTTCTACTTTATTTTGGAGATCTTTAAGAGAATTAAGAATAATAGACAGTAATTTAGAACCAGAGGGTCAAAAGGCAGCTTTTAATAACTTTTTCAAAAACTTAGAAAAAGATATCTATTCAAAAAAATATGATTTGATATTTGCTCATACCTTGGTTCCTCATAAACCATATGGTTTTAATAAAAATTGTAAATATGATGGAAAATTATCGTTAAGGAATACATTTTATTCGAAAGAAAAGGAAAAAACTCAGCATAATATAGAGAGAAAATGTGTTTTCATGTTCTTAAATAAATTTTTAACTAATTTAAAAGATAAAAATTTTTTAGATAAAGTGAATTTGACTATTATGTCTGATCATGGAGCTAGAATAAAGAATATTGATGAGAGCTATTTGTCAGTCATATATGCTTATAGAGATGAGAAAACTAAGACAATAGAAATCAAAGAAAAAGTAATAAGCCAAGAACTTTTCTTAAAAAAATACAATTAATTTTTTTCTATCCAACCACCTCCCAAAACTCTAAAGCCATAATCATCTTTATCATAAAATACACAAGCTTGTCCTGGAGAAATACCTTCTTCTGGAAATTTTAAATTTACTATAGCTTTTTTATTTTGTTCCAAATTTATTTTAGCATTAAGCAGATTTCCAGTTGATCTCACCTTTACAAATATATTTTTATCAAAACACTCCCTGTTGGCTAACAAGTTCATATCTCTTAATTTAATGACAGTTTTTCCTAATTCCTTTTTAGCTCCCACTATTATCTCGTTTCTTTCTGAGTCTATTTCAACAACATATAGAGGTTCTTTATCAGAAATTCTTATTCCTTTTCTTTGACCAATTGTGAAGTTTATAATGCCATCATGGACACCTATAACTTCTCCATTTAAATTTCTTATATTCCCTTTTTTAAATGACTCTGGTTTAAATTTTCTTATTACCGAAGCATAATCACCGTTAGGAACAAAACATATATCTTGACTGTCTGGTTTATCAGCTACATTAAGATCTAAACTTTTGGCAATTTTGCGTGTCTCATTTTTCATTAACGCACCTAATGGAAATCTTAAATAATCTAACTGATCTCTAGTTGTGTTAAATAAAAAATAGCTTTGATCCCTGTTCTCATCAGCCGCTTTATACATATTTGTCTCATTCTGAGTGGTTATACTTTTAACGTAATGACCTGTAACTAAAGCATCTGCTTTTAAATCTTTAGCCTCCTGAAAAAGATCTACAAACTTGACTGTTTGATTGCATTGAATACACGGAACTGGAGTTTCGCCTTTTAGATAACTATCAGCAAAATCATCTATTACACTCTGTTTAAACTTATCTTGATAATATAAAATTTTATGATCAATATTCAATTTATTTGCTACTCTTTTGGCATCCATAATATCTTGCCCGGAACAACATTGTTTAGACTTTGCAACTTCTTTTCCATCATCATAAAGTTTTAAAGTAATACCAACTACTTGATATCCCTCTTTTTTCATCATTCCTGCTACAGTTGATGAATCCACTCCTCCAGACATTGCCACAACTATTTTGGTATCAGCTGGTTTTTTTTTAATTCCTAAGGAGTTAAGTTCATTATTCATTTGATAGTATTTATACTTATTTCTAATATAAGGTAAATTAAATGATTTATGATTTTGAACCAGGTGACAAAGTTTTCAGTCCCTCACATAAAAATTGGGGTATAGGACAGGTACAATCAATTATTAAAGATAAAATCACAATTAATTTTCAAAATGTGGGAAAAAAAGTAATTCAAAAAGAAAATATAGATTTAAAAAAAATTAATGACAAATCTTAATATCAAAATAATCGTTGAAAATTTAGTAAAAACGTTTTTGGAAGCTGCAAAAATTTCTTTAGATCTCAGAAAAAAGGGGTTAACTAAACAAATTAAATCAGACAATACCCCCGTAAGTAATGGTGACTTAGAAATTAATAAAATCTTAATTAGTAAATTATCAGAACTAACTCCTAACATCCCGATTATTTCTGAGGAAACATCTGAAAATAAATCGATTAAAAATTTAAAAAATTTTTGGTTAGTTGACCCAATAGACGGAACATATGATTATATAAATAACCTAAGTGAATTTACAATTAATGCAGGACTGATTTTAAATAATAAACCAGCCGCAGGTTTGATTAGCGCTCCAGCACTTAATAGAATGTTTTATTCATATGGAGATGGTTTAGCTTTTGAATTGATTAATGGTAAGCCAGTGAAATTAGAATGTACAAAAAAATTTGATAAGAATAATATTAAATTTGTTTCGTATTCTAATAATATAAAGCCAGAAATACAATCGATTTATAATAAACTAAACGTTAAAGAGCATTTAAGAATGAAAAGTTCCTTAAAATTTTGTGTTATCGCCTCTGGAGAATATGATGGATATGTTGCTGAACCAAGAGCATCAGAGTGGGATATAGCAGCAGGTCATGCTATATTAATCCATGCGGGTGGCCACATTACAGATTTTGATGGAAATGAAATTTTATATGGTAAAAAAAATTTTAAGAACTCAAGTTTAATTTTAAGAAATAATCATATTAAATTATGGATGAACAATTAAGGATAATTTTAATTATTATAATATCTGTTTCTATATTTGGTCTTATAATTTTTGTTTTTGTTAGAAATTTTATTAAAAATAAAATTGATTCATTAGTAAAAAAAGAAAATAAACAAAAATTAAAGTAATTTGATAATTTTTAAATAATCCTCTTTATCAATATCCATTACTTTTTTTGAAATTTCATAAGTAAAACCGTTTCTTGCTAACAAAGAGATATCTTTTTTATAAAATAATGATCTATTATCCTCTATTCTTGCTGGACCAATTCTTTTTTTTTTACAAAATTTTATAGCTGAAAAAAAATCTTGATCAGAATTTTCATTTATTATTTTGTTAACTGTTTCTTTTACATGCTGGTCACTTATACCTTTATTAATTAAATAACTTCTTATTTTATTAATTGAATTTCCTCTTTGGATCATATTTTTAGCTTTACTCTCAGAGTAAAATTTATCATCTATAAATCTATTTTTTTGTAAATCTGATAAAACAATATCAATTAAACTAACTACATCGTTTTTTTTTACGTTTGAAACAGAAATTCTAAGATATTTTTTCAATAAATATGTTTTTAGTTGTTGTTTTGATGGTGCGTATTTTTCTATATAGGTAAAAGCAAAATTTCTCATTTCTTCAACAGTCACCTGTAAATTTTTTTTTTTATTTCTTATAGGAATCATTTCTAGATTTAATATAATATATTTTAATATGATCGAACAAATTTATAATTATTTTGATATTGAAATGCTTTTTTATTGGATAAATTTTGGGGTTCTTCCTTTTTGGTTAATCTTAATTTTTTTTCCTCAGTCCTCAATATGTAAATATTTTGTTGTATCTATTTTTCCATTACTCATTTTAACTGGTACATATATTTTCATTCTTTATAAATCATACTTAAATTCATACGATTTTCTAATGAATTTTAGTCTTTATCTTGGAATTAATAATTTAATAAATTTATTTTCTAATGAATTGTTTTTATTAATGTTTTGGACACATTTTATTTCCATAAATCTTTTTACTGGAGGATGGATAGTCAATAACGCACAAAAATATTCTATTAATAAGATATTATTAATAATTCCCTTGATAACAACTTATCTAGTTGGACCATTTGGATTAATTATTTATTGGATAATAAGAATATTTTACGCAAAAAATATAAATTTATATGACTAAAACTATTGATTTCTATTTTGATTTTATTAGCCCATATTCTTATTTAGCTTTTAAAAAACTAAAAAAACAAAATTATAATAATGAAAAATTTATTAAGTATAAGCCTGTATTGCTCGGTGGACTTCATAAGCTAGGGGGAATCACAGCTCCTGCATTTAACGAGCGTAAATTAAAAAATATGAAAAATGACTGTGAACTAGTAGCTCATAAAAATGATATTGAATTCATATGGAATTCTAAGTTTCCCATAAATACGCTTAATTTAATGAGAGGATATATTTTATTAGAGGAAAAATTTAAATCAAAATTTTTTGAAATTTGTTTTGATGCATATTGGAAAGATGATATCGATATTTCTCAAGAAAAAAATATAGATAAAATTTTAAAAGAAACTGGTATTGATAAAAATTTTTTTTATAGAAATATACAAAATATTGAGATTAAAGAAAAACTTAAAAATTTAACTAATGAAGCATTTGATAGTGATATCTTTGGGGCTCCCACATTTGTTGTTAATAAAAAAATTTTTTGGGGGCAGGATAGATTGGATTATGCTTTAGATGAATATAATTCTTAGATAATTTTAAATTTGCTTTGTTTTATAGCTCCAAATCCACCATCTATGTGCGAAACTTTTTTAAATCCCATATCCTTTAAAGATTTTGATGCCAAAGCTGACCTTAATCCACCAGCACAAAATAAAACCATTTCTTTATTCAGATCTAATTTACCTTCCCTAAAATAAACGCTTTCAGGATCAAGCCAAAATTCAAGCATACCTCTTGGAATATGATTTGCTCCCTCAACTTGTCCTTCTTTTTGAAGTTCTCTTATATCTCTTATATCAATTAGATTGCATTTTTTTTCTTCAAACATCTCGTAAGCCTGATCTGTAGAAATTGTATTTATTTCTTCAAGAGCTTCAGATACCAGAGTTTGGGATGATTTAATTGTCATAATGATGTAAATATTTATATCATAATTTAAAAAACACATGAGAAAAATTTTCACTAGAATTTGCAAATTTTTTGGATATGAAATTATTGATCAAAATGTCTTTTATTCTCCTACTTTGAATAAAGAACTAAATGAGGATCTTTCTATAATTAATAAAAAATCTATTGTTTTACCGCTTGGAGAAGTAAAAATTTCTAGAAAAGTAAATTCAGTTTTAATTATACTAAGAATGAATACAGAAGTCCAAATTTGGGACCAGAATAAAAAAAGATTATTTCAACAACCAAAAATAGAGTATTCTGTTCGTTCCTTAAAATCTTTGATAAAATCATATGAATTTTGCAAAAATAAATATTCTAACTTAAGAATTAAATTAATAATAATAAAAGACCACTCAAAAAATGACAATTTAACACGAATAGAAAAAATTATAGAAGGTAAAAATATTGACCTAATCACTCTCGATCATAACGAATTTAAAGAAAAAATTGCTGAACAAAAAACAGAGGAAACTTTCTCAAATCTTGCGAGTTTATATAAAAGTTTCGAAATAGGAAAAGATATTGGTGAAGATTTAATCTATTTTCTAGAGGATGATTATATACATTTTCAAACTATGTTAGACGAAATGGTTTCTACATTTGAGAGAATAGCTTCTCAAATGAAAAAAGATATTTTTATGTGTCCAGCAGATTATCCTTATTTATATATGAATGAGGAAAAAACAAATGTTCTAATTGGAAGTAGTAGGCATTGGCGAACAATAAATAAATCATTATGTTCCTTTATGACAACTAAGAATTTATTAGATAAATATTGGATTAATTTTCAAAAAACTTGTGAAGATCGTAATGATCCATTTGAAAAATATATAAATGAAATTTATAAAAAAGAGCTGTGTATTTCTCCAATTAATAGTCTTTCCGTTCATCTTTCTAATATCAATTCTAGTTATGGACTAGCGCCTTTTATAAATTACAAACAAATTTGGGAAGATAATAAATAAAAAAGCCCCTTGAGGGAGGGGCTTTTTATATAACTAACTAAGAGGAGTTAAACTTTAAGGGACTCTCCGATGAGTAATTCTAATACACAGAGAGCGAAGAGTCCCCAAATTGCATTCGCAATTAGTCTCTAATTGAGTATGCAATAACTCCAGTTTCGGAAACGTCAGTTCCTTTGAGTTCTGCTTCCTTACTCAATCTGATACCCATTGTTGCTTTCATCATTGACCAGACTATAAATGCAACAACAAACACGAAAGCATTTATTGAGATCACGCCTAGTAACTGAGTACCAAAATTAGCACCCGAGTTTGTAGCAGGAACGATTAATGTTCCCCAAATACCTGCAAACATGTGAGCAGGGATTGCACCGACTACATCATCGATTTTTAGAGCAAACAACATTTTTGTACCATAAACAACTATTACACCACCTACAGCACCAATTAAAATTGAAGCAAAAGGTGAAGGCATTAATGGTTCTGCGGTGATAGCAACTAAGCCACCAATACATCCATTAAGCATCTGCACTACATCTGTTTTACCAGATAATCTAGTCACAGCAGCAGCGGCCATCACACCACCTGCACCAGCTAATAATGTGTTTATAAATATTTTTGACACAGCAATTGCATCATTTGCAGTTCCCATTGCTAATTGTGAACCACCATTAAATCCAAACCAACCCAACCATAGGATGAATACACCTAGTGTAACTAATGGGATTGATGATGCTGCAAAAGGTTTAAGCGGCGCCGGAGCTCCAGATTTAGTAAATCTTCCTAATCTAGGACCAATTATTATAGCACCAGCTAAAGCAGCAGCTCCACCAGTTGAGTGA
>MDTA01069585.1_pt1 | contig 12201 bp, 12 predicted proteins | sample 811151 | NCBI WGS metagenome assembly MDTA01 (sample SAMN05326648, study PRJNA326480) | marine metagenome | isolation source: seawater | place: Indian Ocean: South | collected 2010
CAAAAAAAGATTCATTTAGACAATATATTGCTTACCATGAGGGTTGGGGTAATTATAAAAATTACAAAAAAAATGCTAAAGTTATTTCTTTAGCAAAAAGAGTAGAACAAAATACAAATAAATATAAAAAACAATTAACTGATTGTAAAAAAAAACTAAATAAAAATAGATATATTATTTTTTAACGTAATTCTTTTTTTAGCTCTATATCTACCGCATCTATTCGTTTTGTGTTTTTAGCCAAAGCCAAGTACATTGTTGGAGTAACATAAAGAGTAAAGAAAGTTGAAATAATCATGCCACCAAGAATTGTTGATCCTACAGCGAGTCTTGATCCTTCACCCGCACCAGGACCAATATTACCAATTACAAGAGGCAACATAGCGATCATTGTGCTTAATGAAGTCATTATAATAGGTCTGAACCTAATATTGCATGCCTCTTTAATTGCACTTTCAATATTTTTACCAGTTGTTCTAATTTGATTTGCGTAATCAACAATTAAGATACTATTTTTAGTAGAGATACCGATTAAAATAATTAAAGCTATTTGAGAGAATATATTTACAGAACTATTTAAAAATAAAATAAATATTAATCCGCCAAAAATTGCCAATGGTACTGTTAAAATAATTATAAATGGATGAATAAAGGAATTAAATGTAGCTGCCATTACCAAATATGCAGTCAATAAAGCTAATGCAAAAATAACGAATAACTCATTAGTTGTTTCCTTGACTTCTTCAGATTTTCCTTTCCAAGTAATTTGGTTTTGTGGAGCAACTTCAGTCATTACATTTTCCAAATATTTAATTGCTTCAGATAAAGAATAATTTTCTGATATATTTGCTGAAATAGTAACTGCTCTTTGTCGGTTGTATCTAGCAAGTTCTTTAGCAGCACCTTCTTCTTTAAAGTTAACTAAATTTACTAGTGAAACTAATTTTCCATTAGTTTCAGATCTTACAAATATTTTTGATATTCCCTCCTTATTTCGTCTATCTGATAAATATTGTTGAAGTATAATTGGGTACTCTTTTCCTAACTTATTAAATGTTGTAACTTTCTTTCCCCCATATAAGGTTTCTAAAGTTCTTCCAATTGATTCTGTAGAAACCCCCAAATCTTTTGCTTTGTTTTTGTTAATGACAAGTTTTACCTCAGGCTTATTTTTGGAATAATCAGACTCAATTCTAGATAAATTTGAATTTCTTCTTAAATTTTTAATTACTTCATTTTGTATTTCTTCAAGCTCTTCATAAGTAGTTCCATAAATCACCATCTGAACTGGTTTATTATAATTTGAGACTCTTATTGATTGAGGAGAGATTGGAAAAGCAACAGCTTGTGGCACAGTTACTATTTTCCCAATTGCTTGTCTCATCACAGTTTGTGAGTCTTGTTTTCTATTTTTCCAATGATCCAATAGAGCAATAATTATGAAACTGTTAAAAGAATTCGCAGAACTACCAAATCCAGGTACTCTCATGATAAACCTTTTATAGGGACTATCTTCAGCTTGGAGGAGTGGAACTAATCTTTGTTCAATAATTTGCGCTTTTTCCTCTGTATATTCAAATGAACTACCTTCATCTGTGAATCCAATTATTAAATAAGCACCTCTATCTTCCATAGGGAGCAATTCTTTTTTAGAGAAACTAAAAAGTAGAATTGATGAAATAATAATAAATATTATAAAAAAAGATATAGTTTTAGTTTTGTTTAAAGTTACACTTAATGTTTCTTGATAAAATTTTGAAAAATTCAGAAACCAACTTTCAAACTTTTTAATCATGAAATTTTTATTCGTCTTTTTTACTAAGAATTTACTACCAAGCATTGGAGAGAGAGTTAAAGCAACAAAAGATGAAACTACAATTGAAAAAGAAAGAGCTATAGCTGTTTCTCTAAATAAAGTTCCCGAAATTCCTTCAATAAAAATTAAAGGTAAAAAGACTGCAATTAGAATTAATGTTGTTGCAATTATTGCGAAAGTAATTTGTTTTGATCCTTTATAAGCAGCAATTAATGGAGTTTCACCATTTTCTATTCTTCTATATATGGCATCGGTCATTATAACCGAATCATCTGTTATTATTCCTATTGCAAGAATAAAGCTTAATAGCACAAATATATTAATAGATAGGCCAAAGATATAAATTCCTAAAAAAGAAGCAATTAAACTCACAGGTAAAGCAATAGCAGGAACTATCACAGCTTTTAAATTTCCTAGAAATAAGTAAATAATTAAAACAACTAATACAAAAGCAATTATAAGTGTTTTGTAGACTTCATTTATTGCAGCTCCTACATATGTTGCTCTATTAAATGCTATTTCAAGATCTAAACCATCAGGCAAGGTTTTCTTCACTTCTTCAATTTTTTTTTTGATTTCTTTTGACAGTTCTACAGTGGAGGCTCCACTCTTGGCATATATTCCAATACCTACTGTTTTTAAATTCAACTGGTCTTTTCTCTGAGCTTTAAATAAAGTTTTTTCTGATACAGGTCCAAATTCAATATTTGCAATATCTGAGAGTACTATTGTACGTTTAGTAGTTTTTTTAATTGGCAATTGTTCAATTGTTTCAATGCTATTGTAAGATTTGTCTAAATTAAGAGTTAGATCTATATTATCCGCCTCTAAAGTTCCTGCGGGAAGTCTAATATTTTCCCCTCTCAAGGCTTTTTCTACTTCTTGAACAGTTAAATCATTAGCTGCAAGTTTAACTGGATCTATCCAAACTCTAATACTTAATTCTCTAAGTCCCCCTACTAAAATTCTACCAACATTTTTTACACTTGAAAATTTATCCACCAAGTATCTCTCAGCATAATCTCCTAGCTCTAAATCACTCCATGTTGGAGAAGAAAGGCCAAGCCACATTGTCGTTGTAAATCCTGCAGCTCTTTTTAAAATTTGTGGTGGATCGGACTCATTTGGTAGATTATCCACAACTCTTGCTACCCTTTCTCTAATATCATTAGCAGCGTTATCTAGATCTATACTGGTATCGAATTCTATGTTTATAGTACTTCTTCCATTTTCAGATTTTGAATCAATATTTTTGATTCCTTCTGCACCACCTATAACATCCTCAATTACTTGTGTTACTTCTTGATCTACTATTGGCGCAGATGCAGATGAGTAGTTTATTTGTACTTGCACCACTGGGGGCTGTATTCCAGCTGGTAACTCTCTAACAGGCAATTTCCAAAATACAAAAAGACCAAATATAATAAGAATTAAAGACATTACCCATGAAACAACAGGTCTTCTTATACTAATATCGGTTATGAGCATTTAATTAATTTTTATCTTTTTTTTTTTTCCAGTCTGTCTCAGTTTTTTTCTCACCTTCTTTAATTGGATTTATTTTTGCACGTGGGAATACTTTTTTTAACCCTTCTGCAACAATTATATCGCCTTCATTAAGTCCTGATAATATCTCTATCTTACCTTCGTTACGATTACCAATTTGAACTTCTGTTTTATTAGCAATATTTTCAGGTGATACTTTATATACAAAAGCCTTTTCACCCTCCATTATTACACTTGTATCAGGTACAGCCAAGGAATTTCTCATATTCAGCAAAATACTTACTTCTAAAAGAGACCCGGAAATTAATTCTAAATCTGAATTATCAATTTTAATTCTTGTAAGCAAACTTCTAGTATCAGCATTAATTCTACTTGAAATAAAATCAATCTCACCATTAAAAGTTTTATTTTTAAAACTAGACACTTTTGCTTCTACTGGTAAACCTTTTTTTAAAAAAGAAGAATAATTTTCAGGAATTTTAATATCGGAGTAAATTATTTTAGTATCATCTAGTGTAATTATAATAGTTTTGTCAGAAACAAATATATCTTCAGTCAAACCTGTGTATCCAACAACACCACTAAATGGAGCAATTATATTTCCACTTTTTAACTCAACTATTATATCTCCTTTATTTACATAATTGTTAAGCTCTAATTCATTTAATAGATCATCTTTTTTAATCCTAAATGAATCGTTTCTATTTGATACAGCTGTACCAAAAGTTTCTATTTTTTCAAAAAATCTGTTTTCAACTACTTCTGTTATCATTATTCCTGGAGGAGGTCTTTTTCCAAATTTTTTCTTAAAGTGATTTCCAATCATTGTTCTAGCAATTATCACTGAGGTAATTATAAGAAAAAAAATTATTATTATTGATAAAACTTTAGTTGATCTTTTCATTTAATTAATCCGTATTCACTCCATGAACCATCGTAAATGGTAGGGGTATATTTAGTATTAATAAGAGAATATGCAAGCGCTAAAACTGATGCGGTAATACCCGAGCCACAGCTAAAAACTATATTATTATGTTGAGTATTTAAAATTTTATTAAAGATTTTAATTAAATCATCTTTATTTTTAAAAGTGTTATCATTTTTATTAATAATTTGATTAAAAGGCAGACAAGAAGATCCTTCTATAGAACCACTTCTAACATTCGATCTTGGCTCAGGTACTTTTCCTTCAAACCTATCTAAATTTCTTGCATCAACTACTTTAAAGTTCTTTAAATTTATATTTGTATCAATTTCAATTTTAGATTTTACCATTTTTTTATTTTCTTTTGCTTTATATCTACTTTGATTTACTTTTGTTACAGAGTTGACAGTTGGTTTTCTTTCTTGTTTCCATTTTTTTAATCCACCATTTAATACAGAGATTAAGGATGGATCATGACCAAAATATATGAAAGTAAACCAACATCTGCAGGAACTAATCAAATCTGAATTATCATATATAATTATTTTATCATCATTTGATATTCCTAAATTAGATACAATACCTTCCCATTTTTTTACAGAAGGCAACATATGAGGTAAATCTGTTTCTTGGTCTGAATTTTTATCTATATCAAAGAAAATTGAATTTATAATATGTTCATTTGAATATTCTTTTTCTGCATTTCTATTTTGATTTGGTAAATGCCATGAACTATCAATGATTTTAACATTATTTGAATTTTCCAATAACCAATCTGTATTAATCAAGGACATTAAAATCTCTTTTTTTCTAAGTATTTTTGATGATATTCTTCTGCTGTACAATAATTTTTTAATAATGAAATTTTAGTTACAACTTTACCTAATAATTTTTTATTTACCTCTTTTAATATTTTTTCAGCTATTAATTTTTGATTATTATTTAAATAAAATATTTCACTTCTATATTGTGTCCCAAAATCTGGTCCTTGAGAATTTAGAGTAGTAGGGTCGTGAATTTGAAAAAATATATTTAAAATTTTTTCATAAGTTATTATTTTTTCATCAAATTCAAGCTTAACCACTTCTGCATGATTTGTATTTCCGCTACACACTTCTTTATAAGTAGTAATTGAATTGTTGCCTCCACAATACCCGACCTCTGTTCTTATTATTCCATCAATTTTACTAAATTTAATTTCGGGGCCCCAAAAACATCCAAGTGCTAAAACTGCTATTTCCATTGATTATGAATTAATTTAATTTACAAATTATTCATATGCTCAGTAAAAATCAATTAGGTTTTTTGTACATGTTTATGTCTATTTGTGCATTTTCATTGATGGACGTGATTGTTAAATGGTCAGTCGATTATCCAATTGGTCAGGTTTTATTTTTTAGAGGTTTTTTTGGGATAATGTTTTATTTTTTCGTAATACCTAAAAACAGACTTAATAATTTTTATAAAACTAAGAGACCAGGTTTACATGCCTTAAGATGTATATCAGGGTTAATTGCTTTGGTTGCGATATTTATAGCTTTAAGAAAATTACCTTTAGCTACAGTCGTAAGTATTTCTTTTGCAGCTCCTATATTTACGACTATCTTTTCAATTTTTTTATTAAATGAGAGAGTAGGAGTTTTTAGATGGCTAGCTGTAATTATTGGTTTTTTAGGCATCTTAATAATAACTGAACCCGGTATTACTAAATTAAATATTTATTATATTTTTCCAATAATATTTTGTTTAGGGCTTTCCTATGTTGCTATAACTATCAGACAATTATCTTCTACAGAACCAGTTTGGTTAATTTCTTTTTATTTTTCATTGTCTATAACTCTATTGAGTTTTTTAACTATTCCTCAAGGTTGGATCTTACCTAGTATAAACCACTTTATATTGCTGTCCCTTATAGGTATTTTTGGAGGTGTTGCAAATTTATGGTTAAGCCAATCTTATAAATTTTCTGAAGTTTCTTTAGTCACTCCTTTAAAATATTTAGCTTTGGTATTTGCAATAATCTTTGGATATTTTATTTGGGATGAAATACCTACTATAAAAACAATGGTTGGTTCATTTTTAGTAATTGTATCAACATTAATAATCTTTAGGAGAGAAATTTATAATAAAAAAATTATAACTTCAAAAACAATTAATGACTAAAGTCCCAAAATATTGGAATAAAGCAAAAATATATTTGTCTAAAAAAGACAAAATAATTTCTAGACTAATCAAAAGTTATAAAAGTCCATCCGAGACTATTTTGACTTCAAGAAGAGATATTTTTTTTTCACTTTGTAAGAGTATAATTGGTCAACAAATAAGTGTTACTGTAGCTAACTCTGTTTTCTTAAAATTTTCGAACAAATGTAAAAATAGAATAAATCCTACATCAGTTTCAAAATTGACATTTTCTCAACTTAAAGGGTGTGGTTTAAGTCGACAAAAAGTTATTGGAATTAGAAATTTAGCTAAACAATTTATAGATAAATCATTCAATCCAAAAAAGATTTCAAATATGAATGATGAAGAAGCTATAATTTACCTATCAAGTTTAAAACAAATCGGAAGATGGTCTGCTGAAATGATATTATTATTTACTTATAATAGATCTAATATCTGGCCTATTCAAGATATTGGCCTTCTTAGAGCAATTTCAAAAAACTATAATAAAAGTTATTTGCCATCTAAATATTTTGTTGAACTTTTAAGAAAAAGGTTTTCTCCTTATTGTTCTGTTGCTACGTGGTACTTATGGAGAAGTATTGATCCAACACCTATTCAATACTAAATCCTTCAACTACTTGCATGTGTCTTTCAGTAGTATCTTTTGCTATGGACCAACCAGCTTGGTACTCTGTAGAATTATGACACTCGATTGCTTTTGAATAGTTAGGAAATTCCCAGATTACTGTTCTAATAAAATTATCACCATCAAATTTTTCATATTTTCCTCCTCTTACAATAGGTATACCTCCAAATTTTTTAATGATTGGAGTAACAGTTTCTGCGTATTTTTTTAAATTTTCCTGATTTTCTACTTTTGTATATAAACTTACCCAATATCCTTTTTTCATTTAATCAATCCATTTTTTATATTTTTTAATGTTATCTATAATGTAAGAAGGTAACTTTTTTAAGTTATATTTTTTTAATTTACTGCCTTGTCCAATTTTTTGAGATCTTTTATCCAATTTCAAATCATAAATTGCTATTCGATTTTTAATTAACTTTTCAATTTGATTCTTTGTTATTGGTTTTACCTCAAATTCTCGATGATGAAGGTATGATTTTAATTTATGTCTGATCTGTTGTGCAGTTTTAATATTGGTGAAATGCCATCCACCATTTTTAATTATTTTAATATTTGAAAATTTCTTATCAGAAAAAAGAGTATCTAACCTATAAAATGGATACTTTTTATCTTTTACATTCCTTAACCATTGTGGATTTTTTAAATATTTTTTTTTACATGATTTCGTTCCTATCCATTTTAAATTAGGCAATTTTAAATTAAATTTGTAATAAAACATTTCTTGATTAAAAAAAATTAGTTTATTTTTTAACTTTTTAAAATCGACCTTTTCTAAATTTGGTATTTCATCAACATCTGAAATTAAAATAATATCATTATCATTTGCTTTCGACAGACCTTTAAAGATAAAATTTCTTTGACTATTTTCTCTATATATAGCATTCATAATGTACTTAGAATTTTTTTCATGATCACTTTCATTTTTTTTTATAGTTTTAATTTCTTTAGGGATCTGATTATGGACTAAGTAGATTATTTTTTTTTGAATTTTTTGAAATTTTTAATATTAAAATTTAATTTTCTTTTTTCACCTTTGTGATTATAAATACTTTCAACTATTATAAAATTATCTACATATCTGTCTAAAATATTAAGTCTTAAATCTAAAATTAGGTCTTCATCAAAATACATGAAACAATCAAAAATTTTCATAAAAAATACTTGCCTTTAATTTCATTTAAACGAAATAAAGCAATTTTTATCACTTGAGCTTTTGCTTCTTGAAACTCAGTTATATAATTATTATTTATTCTTTTTTTAAAATTTTCAAGTATCTCTACTTTGTTTTTTCCCTTAACCGCAATAATAAATGGAAATTTAAATTTTTTTTCATAATCTAAATTAAGCTTTTCAAATTCTAATAATTCTTGTTTTGTACATGAGTTTAATTGAGCGCCTTTTTGCTCTGTTAAAGAAAACTTTGTTAGTTTTTTTTCTATTGCTAATTTTGGGTGTAAATTTAAAATTTTGACAATTTTTTCTTTTGAACAATTTTTATAAATATTTATCATTTTTTCTACTAAATCTTCAGAATTTTTAAATGGTTTTTGCTTAAAAGCCTCATTTGCTATCCATTCTGATTTCTCAAATACACTTCCAAAAATAGATGTGAATTCTGTTTCAGACAAAGAGTTTAATTTTTTTGTAAATTCCATTATGTCTCTTAATAAATGTTTTAATATATTTATTATGTAATTTTTGTATAGTAGATAAAATAATTTATGACTAAATTAACTACTCATGTTTTGGATGTTTATTCTGGAAAACCGGGTAAGGGAATTAAAGTTGATCTATTTTATTTCAATGGAACAAACAAAGAAAGAATTAATTCAATTACTTTAAATGACGATGGAAGATCAAATCAACCGTTAGCTGAGAAAGAGAATTTTAAATCTGGTAAGTATGAATTAGTTTTTTATATTGGTAATTATTTTGAAAATATTATTAAAAAAACTGAATTACCATTTCTTGATGATGTTGTTATAAGATTTGGAATTTCAAATAATAAAGAAAATTATCACATACCTTTATTGGTATCACCTTGGAGCTATTCAACATATAGAGGAAGCTAATGGTTTCCAACGCTATTCAATTTATTTACAATAATAGAATTTATACTGCTAAAGATTTTGATCCAAATAAAACAATTTTAGAATATATCAGACAAGACTTAAAAACAATTGGAACTAAAGAAGGTTGTGCTGAGGGAGGATGTGGAGCTTGTACCGTAGTTATCGGAGAATTAAAAAATAATAAAGTTATCTATAAATCTATTAATTCATGTATAAGTTTTTTACCATCAATCCATGGGAAGCATTTAATCTTAGTTGAAAATCTTAAGTCAGACAATGGGAGATTACATCCCGTTCAGGACGCAATGGTAAAATTTCATGGGTCACAATGTGGATTTTGTACTCCTGGTTTTATTATGTCATTGTTTGCAATGTATAAAAATTATTCGAGCTTTGATAAAGAAACAATTGAAGAAACACTATCTGGTAATTTGTGCCGATGCACTGGATATAGACCGATAATTGATGCTGCTAAAAGTTTAAATAAAAAAAAAGACAATGACCAATTTAAAAAAAATCAAAAAAAAATAATCAATTTATTAAAAAAAATTAATAATAAAAATTTTGAAATCTCATATAGAAATAAAAAATTCTATGCTCCAAAATCTTTATCAAATTTAAAAAAAATACTAATGACAAAATCTAATACTAATTTTTTGAGTGGGGGAACTGATCTATCATTAGAAGTTACAAAATCAAGAGGTGAAATTCAAAACATAATATCGCTAAACAGTATTCAAGAATTGAAATTTGTAAAAAGAGAAAATAATTTTTTAGAAATTGGGGCTGGAGTTTCTTTATATGATTTTCAAAATATAATTAAATTTTATTATTTAGATTTTTATAACGTACTAAAAAGATATGGATCTATCCAAATAAGAAATGTCGGTACAATAGCTGGAAATATAGCTACTGCTTCACCAATTGGTGATACTCTTCCTTTATTATTAAGTTTAGATGCAATAGTTAAGATTCAGAATAAACACTCTATAAAATCAATGCCTTTAAATAGGTTTTTCATTTCTTATAGAAAAACAAGACTTAAGAAAAATGAAATTATATACTCAGTAAAAATACCAATAAGTAGTCAACATCATTTTAAAGCTTATAAAATATCAAAGAGATTCGATGATGATATTTCAACAGTATGTGCTTCGTTTAATTTTTTAATTAAAAAAAATAAAATAGTCGAAGCAAAAATTGCGTATGGAGGAATGTCTGAAATTCCTAAACGAGCAACATTAATAGAAAAAAAACTAATTAATTCTAAATTTTCTGAAAAAGTTTTTTTAGATGCTAAGGTTTTAATTGAAAATGAGTTTACTCCAATTGATGATATGAGAGCTAGTAAAGAATATAGAATTGATATTGCTAAAAATTTATTAATGAAATTTTTTTATGAGGTTAATTCAAAAAAAAATATAAGAGTAAATTGATGAAAAATAATTATCCATTATTTAATAAAAGTTTAACTCATGATAGTGGAGCCAAACATGTCTCCGGTTTCGCTGAATATACAGACGATATTAGCGAACCATTGGGTACATTATATGGAGCTATAGGTTGGAGCAAAAAGGCTCATGCAAAAATAAAAAAAATAGACTTAAAAGCCGTTGATGATAGCGAAGGAGTAATATCCGTAGTAAATTATTTAGATATACCAGGTCGTAACGATGTAGGTCCAGTTTTTGACGGTGATCCTATTTTCCCAAAAAATAAAGTTGAATATTATGGTCAACCAATTTTTGCTGTTGCAGCTACTTCAATGGAACTTGCTAGAAAAGCAGTTTTAAAAGCTAAAGTTTACTATAAAGAATTAAAACCTATAATTACTATTGAAGAGGCTTTAAAAAAAAAAAATTTATTATTTAAGCCAAGAAAAATAAAAAAAGGTGATCCTGAACAAAAAATAAAAAAATCTAAAAATAAAATCAAAGGTAATTTTACAACAGGTAGTCAAGAACACTTTTATCTTGAAGGACAAGTAGCTTTAGTGATTCCAGAAGAAGATAACAATTATTTAGTTTATAGCTCAACCCAACATCCTTCAGAGACACAAAAAATTATAGCTAAGATGTTAAATCAAAAAAGTAACTCAATAAATGTTTTAGTTAGAAGAATTGGAGGAGGTTTTGGTGGTAAAGAAACAAATTTTATTACTTCTGCTATTTGTGCATTACTATCTTATAAAACAAAAAAACCAATTAAACTAAGATTAGATAGAGATGATGATATAATTATAACTGGTAAGAGACACGACTTTCACTCAGAATACGAAGTAGGATTTGATAACACAGGTTTTATAAATGGTTTAAAAATTAATCTTTCATCTAGATGTGGGATGTCACCAGATCTTTCACTAGCTATAAACGAAAGAGCTTTGTTGCATATTGATAATGCATACTGTTTGACAGACATAGAGGTAAATAATTTTCTATGTAAAACCAACACTGCTTCATCAACAGCTTTTAGAGGTTTTGGTGGCAATCAAGGTATGATGGCTATTGAAAACATTATAGACAATATTTCACGTTATTTAAGAAAAGATCCATATGAAGTCAGAAAAATAAATTTTTATGGGAAAAAAAAGCGAAACAAAACTCATTATGGAATGAAAATAAATGATAATATTATCAATGAGATTTTTGAAAGTCTTAAGAATAAATCAAATTATAAAAAAAGATATAATGAGATAAAAAAATTTAATTTAGATAATAAATTCAAAAAAAAAGGCATTGCAATAACACCAGTAAAATTTGGAATATCATTTACTACAATACATCTTAATCAAGCTGGAGCATTAGTTAATGTTTATACAGATGGGAGTATTCATATGAATCATGGTGGTATAGAAATGGGACAAGGAACTCATACAAAAATTGCTCAATTAGTATCCAATTCTTTCGGAGTGCCCTATGAAAAAGTTCAAATTACATCTACCAATACATCTAAAGTTCCTAATACATCAGCCAGTGCCGCGTCATCAACAACAGACTTGAATGGAGCAGCTACATTAGACGCAGTGTCTAAGATTAAGTCAAATTTGAATAAATTTATAAAAAAAAAA
>MDTA01151028.1_pt1 | contig 12201 bp, 9 predicted proteins | sample 811151 | NCBI WGS metagenome assembly MDTA01 (sample SAMN05326648, study PRJNA326480) | marine metagenome | isolation source: seawater | place: Indian Ocean: South | collected 2010
AAATGAAAATATAAAAGGTGATTTAGCAAACACGCTTTCGAATGAATCCAATATTGGTATTAATTCAATTGGTGTTGTTACTTCAAAGCCATCTTTAAGAGGTTTTTCAGGCGATAGATTTCTAATAACAAAAGATGGAAATCAAACTGGCGATTTATCACAATCATGCATTGATCACGTAATTGTACTTGATATGTCCGAGGTTGATATGATTGATATAATTAGAGGACCTGAATCGTTATTGTATGGTGAAAATGCTATTGGCGGAGTTATAAACACCAGTCTTTTAGGTAACCCCAAAGTAAGAGTTGATAGGCCATATGGTAAGTTTTTAATTGGAGATGAATCTTTCAATAATAGTGATTACTGGAATGCGATGTTATATGTTCCTATAGAACGTGTTCAATTAAATACTTTCTATAGTGATAGAAAAACTCGTAATCAAACTAGTCCAGAGGGTGAGTTAGAAAATACATATTCAAATACATCAAATTTTAAATTGGGATTCACGATTTATAACGGCGACAATTACATAAATTTTATAAACGAAGAATATGTTATGGATTATGGAGTTCCACCATCCGAGACTGGACATATTAATGGAATTGATGTTGAATTAACATCCAGTTCAAATCAAATAAATTATCATCGTGATCTATCATTTCTTCATGCTACTCTTGATGTTAAATATAATTATATAGACTATGAACATAGAGAATATGTAAAAGGGTATAATGATTATCACGTTAAATTAGAAAAAAAGACCCAAAATATGAAAATTGAAATAAGATCGCACAACATCATTTTGGGAACGGAAATTACTGATAGAAAATTTCAACCAGATGGTTTTTATTTATCCCCGTTTACTCATGAGGAAGATATTTCTATATATGGATATTATAATCGTAGTATTGATTACTTTGGCGTAGATTTTTTAAGTTCATTTAGACTTTGCGCATTAACAATTGAGCCAGGAGAATATAACCACGAAAATGGTAATTATAATTTAATTGTAAAAGATGAAGACGGAAATGCAATTTTAGATGATAATGGTAATAAAATTTCAGCTGTTAGAGATAGAGAATTTGAAAATGCATCTATTTCATTAGGATTAAGAAAAAGTATAGATAAGTTTGAATTTAATACTTGGCTTATGAAAACAGATAGAGCGCCTAGAGTTGAAGAATTATATTCGGACGGACCTCATTTAGCATCATATGCCTTTGAGGTTGGTAATCCAAATCTAAAATCAGAAAAAATTTACGGAATAGAAAACTCAATTAAATATTCAGATGATAAATTAGATTTTTCATTGGTATCATTCTATAATTACAGCCCCTATTATTTTGAAATGACAAAAGATGGCAATTGTGAATTCCCAGAAGACTGGCAAGCTTGGTCAGGACACCCTTGTGCAGGATCAGATTGGATTGATTGGGGTAGTGGAGCAGCGGGTTGGCTTTATAAATATACTGCTAAAGGAAACGAAGCTGTAATTCAAGGTCTTGAAATAGATTTAGGTTACTCATTGACTAACCATTTTAAAATAAACTATAATTATTCAATGGTTCAAGGTGACAACAAAACAACGGGTATGCCACTATCGTACATGAATCCTACAAAAGAAATCTTAGATATAAATTATTACAAAGATAATTATAGTTTTAAATTGAGATTTAAAAACATTCATGATCAAAATAGATTAGGTGAATTTGAAACTTCTACTGACGGAGCCTTATTAACTGATTTTCTAATTAGTTATCAGTTTAGAAGACATAATATTGTTATTCAATTTAATAATATTTTTGATAAAATATATTATAACCATTTATCAAGGATAAAAGATGTTACGCCTGAGGCAGGTAATAATACACACCTTGTATATAAAATAATGATTTAATTTTAGCAAAATCAAGTTATAATTTTTTGAAATCATTACCACTGGGATGTTGAAAAACGCTAAGTTCAAATTCTTGAACAATTGATAAAAGATGATCAAAGATATCAGCTTGTATTGACTCATAGTTGACCCAATTGGTATCATTAGAAAAAACATAAATTTCAATTGGTAACCCATCAGGCATTGGGGGTAATTGTCGTACAAGAAAAGTCATATTTTTGTGTATATTTTTGTGATTTTTAAGATAATTTATCACGTAAGCTCTAAAAGTTCCAACGTTGGTAAGTGATCTTCCATTTATGAGTTCACTTTTATCAATTTTATGCTTTTCATTATATGAATCAACTTCGATAATTTTATCATTTATATATTGTTTTATTAGAGAAAATTTTTTGAATTTTTGAATCATTTCGTTGTTACAGAATTTGATACTACTCATATCAATCTTTATTGATCGTTTTATTCTTCTGCCCCCACTTTCAGACATTCCTTTCCAATTCTTAAAAGAAGAATTGATAAGTTGATGAGTAGGTATTATTGTTATAGTTTTATCCCAATTTTGAATTTTGACAGAGTGTAATGCAATATCAATTACGTCTCCATCAGCACCAAATTGAGGTGCTTCAATCCAATCTCCAACTTTGAAAAGATTGTTTGAACTAATTTGTATACTTGAAACCAACGAGAGAATTGTATCTTTAAAAACAAGCATTAAGACTGCTGTTAAAGCTCCAATACCACTTAAAAAGTAAATTGGTGATTTTCCCGTAGCTAGAGCTATTATTATGATAACACCAAGTATGTTAATTATAAGTTTTATTACTTGTATATAACTTTTAATATTGAGTCTTTTTGAAAACTGTGATTTTGAATAAATATCGTTTAAAGTGTTTATTATCGAATTGATTGATAATAGAAGAATGATATTAATCAATACAATTAAGACTCTTTCTAAAAAAATGGGAAATATTAAAAAATCTCTAACCGTATATAAAAATAGTAGGGGTATTAAATAAGATATTCTTTTAAAAACACCATGCTCTAACAATTTATCATCAAAATTTGTAGATGTTTTTTTGAAAAAATGAGAAATTGATTTCATAAAAACATTCTTGGTTATTAAAAATAGTAAATAGCAGATAGTAATTATCAGAAGATATGCTAAATACCAATGATTTTGATGATATGATGATAATAAGTTTATAAAGTTTGTCATAATTTGAATTAGTTATATTTTAAATGTTTTGATTGTTTTTTGAAAAACATGTTATTCTAAGATTAAAGTTTTTAAATTTTCGTTAAAGAAATATATTAAATTTACACAATAAAAATTTTACAAATTAAATTGCATATAATACATTGATAAAACAAGAAAACATTTCAAAACTTAAAATAGCTTTTTTAGCCTTTATAGCATGTTTATACTTTTTTTCAATTTCATATTCTAATGAATTTTCAGATTTTGATTTGCAAAGACTATCATATGTAGATTCGCTTACCAATAAGCTTATTAAAGAAAAAAAAATTACAGGTGCTTCAATACAAATTCAAACAAAAAATAATATTATTTACGATAAGAAAATTGGCTTTGGAGATGAAAATAAAAAAGTAATTTTAAACGATAGTACCATATTTAGAATTTATTCTATGACCAAACCAATTACATCTGTTGCTGCAATGATTCTTCTTGAAAGAGGATTAATTAAATTAGATGATCCAATTAGTCAATACTTGCCAGAATTTTCAGAAATGAAGAAAATAAAAGTTATTAATTTACCCTTTTTTAAGCATTTATTTCACTTTACAAGAAAAGTTGATAACGAAATAACTATTTTTCATTTGTTAACTCACACATCTGGAATGTATTATGATTTTAGTAGTAGGTATGGTAGTGTTTACAAAAAGTTTATGAAAAAATCTGAAAAAAAAATAAATAGCTTAGATGACTTTTCAAAACAAGCATCCAAACTACCATTATTGTTTGAACCAGGATTTGACTTTAATTATGGCATTAGTACAGATATTTTAGGAAGAATCGTTGAGGTTGTATCAGGTAAAGATTTAGCTTCTTTTTTTAAAGATGAAATTTTTACTCCTTTAGAAATGAATAGCACATCATTTAATCTTGACAATGATATAAAAGATTTATTGACTGTCTATGAAAACTTAAATGATAAAATTGTTCCTTATTCAAGATTAAATATATCTCCAATTGCAAACTATCCTCTTGGAGGAGCAGGACTATTTTCTACATTATCTGATTATTCAAATTTTTGTACTATGTTACAAAACAGAGGCTCATTTAAAAACAAGAGGATTATAAGTAAAAATAGTATTGAGTTAATGACAAAAAATCATTTAAAGAATTTAGATGGTGAAAATGCAAAAAGAATATCTCGTAGATTACCAATTGTATTAATTGAAGGTCATTATGATACAACTTTTCCCATGGATGGATTTGGACTTGGTTTCTATATCAATGAATCCTTAAGTGATCAAAAAACTATAGCAAGTATAAATAGATATGGATGGATGGGAGCAGCAAATACATTCTTTTTTATTGATAAAGAAAATGATTTTTTTACTATAATTATGTCGCAATCTAAAATGGATTTTTCAATCTTGAATGACTATGAAAATGTTATTTACCAAGCTATTAAAAATTAAATATGCACTTATTAGAATTTAAAAACATATCAAAAAAATATGGCTCTTTTGAAGCTCTTAAGAATATATCATTTTCTATACCAGAAAATTCTATTTTTGGTATTTTAGGTGCAAACGGAAGTGGTAAATCAACCTTTATGAAAATTTTGCCTGGATTAATTCAAAATTGGACAGGTCAAATTTTATACAAAAATCAAATTTTAAAATTAAATAGCAAATTATTAAAAAATAATTTTGGCTATTTAATAGAATCACCAACTTTTTATGAGTATTTAACCGCAAAACAAAATTTAGAATTATTTTCAAGAATTTCCTTAGTTTCTAAAAATAGAATTAATAATGTTTTAGAATCGGTTAATTTAATCGAAAGAATGAACGATAAAGTAAGTAACTATTCTTACGGAATGAAACAGAGATTGGGAATTGCCCAAGCATTATTACATAACCCTGATATTATCATTTTAGATGAACCAAATAATGGTTTAGATCCGAACGGAATAAATGATATGACTAAATTAATCAAGGAGCTAAAATCACAAGGTAAAACAATTTGCTTAAGTACTCATAATTTAAAAGATGTGGAAGAAATTTGTACTGACTTTACTATTTTTAATAATGGAATTAATTCAATTTCTACTTCGATGGAAATTCAATTAAAAAATAGTAAAAAATGGCTTTTAAATGTTAGTGATAAGGATAAGGCAATTTCAAGAATTTCAAAATCTAATTTATTTAATGTTATAAACGTATTTAATAATAATATCTTAATCGATTCCAAATCAAAGTCAACGATCAAAGACTTAAATTATATTCTTCATGATCTTGATTTGTATAAGATTAACAAAGATTCTGATTTAATCAGTTATTTTAAAAATGATTAATCTATTTTTTAACGAAATAATCAAAGCTTTTTTTAAGAAAAGAACCTATATTAGTTTTCTTCTGATAACACTTCTAATCCCAATAATTGTTTATGCAATAGATTATGGTGCAATATCACTTCAAAATAAAATTTATGGACAGATGCAAGATTCTTTTATTTTTATTGGATCAATAGTAAATGGTAATTTTTCAACGTATCTAATAATTGCAATTCTAATTTCACATATGCCTTTTTTATCAACTATTGTACCATCTGAAATTATTTCTGGTGAGTATTCTAAAGGAACATTTCGAATGTATTTGACACGACCTATATCTAGGGGTTCAGTTTTTTTTTCTAAATTATTAGTTGTTTTTTTATATACAACAATGATGATGTTTTATTTCTTTTTTTACAGCCTTATCGTTTCTTATTTGATTTTGGGATATGGGGAATTGATTGTGTTTCACGATGGGATATTATTACTTGGTGAAGACGATATTATATGGAGGTTTTTTCTAAGTTTTATATTTTCAAATTTTGTAATGATCTCAGTTGCTTGTCTTTGTTTCCTTTTTTCATCATTTTCAAAGAATAGTGTAACACCAATTATCTCAACAATAAGTATAGTTTTCATTGGTACGGCTATATCTTTCATACCAATTGACATTTTTGAAATGATAGACCCATATTTATTTACAGGATATATTGATATTATTTTATTATCTTTTTACGATCCGGTGCCTTACGATATCTTCTTAAATTGTTTTGTTGTAACATTTTCTTGGTCGTTAATTTTCATAACAATTGCATATTTTAATTTTATAAATAGGGATATTATTGAATGAATATAATTATAAAAATGATTTTGCTTATTCTATTTAATAGTTTTTTATTTTCTAATAAAAATACGGAAAATTATATAATTAGAAAAACTAACGAAAAATTCAATGAAGTAAATGATTACCAAGTTGAAATGATAATTCGAGTAAAAGTGCCTGCATTTCGTATGCCTAAGAAAAAGTATAAAGTTTTTTATAAAAAGCCTAACAAAATAAAAATCAAATCTAGAGGTTTTGGAATATTACCGAAAACTGGACTCTTTACATCTCCAAATGATAATTTTGACAACTTAAAAAATATAACAATGTTTTATGATATAGATTTAAAAAATCATGTAATTCTCAAAGGAGATTTAATTGTTGATAGCTTGAAATTTGATATGCCTAATGAATACTCAAGAATAGCATTTAATCCGATAGTTGAAGTCAAAATTGATACAATCAATTGGGTAATAAAAAATGTTACTACTAAACTTGATACTTTGAAATTGTTTCAAATAAACAATAATTATGGGATCTATAATGATAAATATTATATGCCAAATGAATCTGTAGTAAAATATTTCATAAAAGATAAAAAATTATTTAATTGGATTAATAAAGATGCAAGTAATGTAATTGGACAAGGTAAAGACTTGGTTAATAAAAATAATTCAATTGTTGAAGGTACTATTACCGTAGAATATAAAAATTATAAAATCAATAAAGGTATAAAAGATAAAATATTTGATTAATAAATGTTTAAATGTTAATAATTGTTAATATGGTATATTTTTTATTTAAAATGACTATTAGATTTTATAACTTACCAATTATGGTTTATTCAAAATGATAGCCAAAGAAGGCAAAGTTGTTTTAGTACCAATAGTAATAGTCTGTGTTACGGGCACACTGATAAGCAATTACTATAGCTTACGTTGGTTAGACTATATAAACTATTTCAATTACATATTTCTATTGTTTTCGTTATATTTTTTTAGAAATCCCGTTCGTAAAATTCTTGGTGATCCAAAACAAATGATTTCCCCAGCTGATGGCAAGGTTATTCAAATTATTGATGTGGATGATGTTGATATTGGTAAAGCAAGGCAAATTTCAATTTTTTTATCTGTTTTTAATGTGCATTCTCAATACGTTCCAATAGATTGTAAGGTTCTATCGAGTGTTTATAATCCAGGAAAATTTCTAATAGCATATAACCACAAAACATCTAGTGATAATGAACAAACAGTTACATTATTTGAAAATAATTATAATCAAAAATTTAAAATAAAACAAATTGCGGGCTTGATTGCTAGAAGAATACTGAATTATATGCATATTGGAAATCAACACATTAAAGGAGATAGATTGGGTTTTATAAGATTCGGTTCCCGTGTTGAAATAATTGTACCGCAAAATTCATTTGAAATACAGGTAAAAAATGGAGATTTGGTAAGATCCAATTTGACAATAATAGGAGAATTTAAAAATTGCTAAAAGCACAATTCCCTAATATTATAACTTTAGTGAATTTATTTTTTGGTTTTCTGTCAATATTAAATAGTTTTATCGATAATTTCTCTTTGGCTTGTTATTTCATATTTTTGGCAGCTATACTAGATGCGCTAGATGGTAAGATTGCTAGAATGTTTGGAGTTTCTACTGAATTTGGAAAAGAATTAGATTCTCTATCTGACCTTGTGTCGTTTTGTCTAGCTCCATCCGTATTAGTATATATTTTATATTCACACAATATGCCAGGTATTTCGGGAGAACTTATTGCTTCAGCGCCTCTCTTACTTGGAGTTATTAGACTTGCTCACTATAATATTAGTGAAAATGATGATTTATTTTATTTTGAGGGTTTGCCTACAACATTTAATTCAATATTTATTTGTTCTTTAATTTTATATTTAGAAAACATAAAATTGTTAGCTCCAGAATATTCACAACCAAAATTTATATTACCCATTATTGTAAGTTCTTCATTTTTAATGATAACAAGAATCAAATTTCCTAAGTTCCCGTTAATGAATTTCAACTCTGGTAGATTAAATACTATAAAATTATTAATTTCAATATCTGTTTTTATAATATTTTTTATAACACTGATATTTGAAAAACATGAAATGTTTTTTTTATTCTGCTCAACTACAATTATTGTAGCAGGTTTATTTAACCATTTATTTTTTAATGAAAAGATTCATATAAATATTTTAAGAAAATTTGTAGGACGCAACTGATTTATAAATTTTATTCTAAATGAAAACTTATTTCTTATATTAAGTACCCATTGCGTAAATTTAATCATGAAAATTTTTAATAAATTCGATCTTAAAACAACAATAATTATATCCTTGTTTCCTTTTATAAGTATTTTAGGAATTCCAACATACGTTTATAATTATGGTATTGTTTGGCAAGAACCTGCACTTTTATTTTTGGGCTGGATCTTATCTGGTCTTGGAATAACTGTTGGGTACCATAGATATTTTTCACACAAATCGTTTAGAGCAAATCAATTTTTCGAATGGATTTTTATGATTTTTGGAACAATGGCAATTCAGAAATCTATTCTTCAGTGGTGCTCAAATCATAGACAACATCATAAAAAATTAGACACTGACAAAGATCCTTACAGTATTAAAAAGGGTTTTTTTCATGCTCATGTTGGTTGGATTCTAGAAAATAAATCTTTTCCAATTGAGGGTGTTAGTGATTTGAAGAAAAAAAAAGCTGTTATCTTTCAAGCCAGATATTATTGGCCATTAACAATAGTAATTTCTTTCGTTTTACCTATATTAATTGGACTTACCTATGGTCGTCCAATCGGTGCATTTTTATGGGGTGCTATCTTTAGAATCACTTTAGTCCATCATTTTACTTGGTTCATAAATTCACTTTGTCATTTTGTTGGTACAAAACAATACAATTTTAATATTTCAGCTAGAGATTCCTGGTACATGGCTCTATTTACTTTCGGGGAAGGTTATCATAATTTTCATCATACATTCGAGTGGGACTATCGTAATGGAATACGATGGTATGATTTTGACCCTAGCAAGTGGGTTGTTAAATTTTTGTCTTATTTCAAAATAACTTACGATCTAAAAGTTGTTTCAGACACTAATATTTTTAAAGCTAAGTTAAAATCATTACAACAAAGAATAGAATTTGCTACAAAAAAATATTCTGTTTCAGAAACTTATATCGATACCTTAAATGAATATATTAAAAAATCTTTTCAACAGTTGGAGATATTAGAAACTATAGAAAAAAAATATAGAAACTTTAACGTATCTACATTAAATGAAATTGATAGAAAAAAAATAAATTTCAAAAAGAAATTCCATTCGCGTGAAATCCAAAATGCTATAAGTTCAGTTATGATGATGCTTGTTAATGTTAAAGCATTAAATTAATTAAAATGAATTTTAGGTAATGAATTTGAATTTTAAAATCTTTTCATTTATCATTAAAATATTTTTTCATTATTACAAAATATTCATTGGTTAAGACAAAATGAATATTTTTAGTTTAATTAATCCAGTAAACAATTTTAAAAATGTTCATAAAAATTTACGCACAGATATATTTTCAGGTGTAACTGTCGCAATAATTGCTTTACCATTATCGCTAGCTTTTGGAGAAATCTCAAACTTAGGGCCAATTGCAGGTATTATTGGCGCTATCATTGGCGGCATAATAGGTGGAATTTTTGGAGGATGTTCTTTAAGTATAAGTGGTCCTACTGCGCCTACATCAGCTCAAATTTCAACATTCATGGGTTTGTTTTTAATTAGCTCAACAAATAAGCCTGATTTTGTAGCTATATTCTCAATTATTTTTTTAAGTGGTCTAATTATTATATTAATATCTTTTCTTAAAGTTTCTGGATACATACAATATTTACCATACCCAATAATAGCTGGATTTATGTGCGGAATTGGTATTCTAGTGATTTTAAGTCAAATTAATCCTTTTTTTGGTTCAGAACATTCAAATAGTATTGTAATATTTTATGAAAATATAAATTGTGATGCATTGATAATTTCTATTCCTTGTTTGATTGTTCTATTATTTTGGGGGATTTTACAAAAAAAAAATGAACTATTTTTACATATCCCATCACCTTTGATTGCATTGGTTTTAGGTACAATTATAGCATATTTGATGGATGCTGATGTACTATTTATAGGCGACAAAATGAATAATTCAGATTATAGTAATTTTGTATTATACTTACCTGATATTAACAGATTAAGTGAATTCATTTTTCCTGCATTTGCACTTTCAGGATTAATAATTATTGATAGCCTTTTGACTTGTGTAATTGCAGATAATATATCAGGTACACGTCATTTATCGGATAAAGAAATATTCGGTCAAGGTTTAGCTAATTTATTTTGTGGTTTATTTGGTGGAGTTAGTACAGCAACTGCAACTATGTTTACAGTTTCAAATATAAAATTAGGTAGTAAAACTATATTATCATCTATATTTTACGGATTAACCTTATTATTTATATTACTAGGTTTGCAATCATTTGTGGCATCTGTTCCTCTAGCTTGTATTTCAGCAATTCTAGTAAAAGTAGGTTTCGATATATTAGATTATAGAATTATGCCAATAATTAAAAATTTATCTTTTTTTGATTTTTTAATTTTCATTCTGGTTTTGATTGCTACGGTTTTTTACAATATAATGTTTGCAGTGCTTTTAGGTCTAGTTTGCTCATTTTTCATTTACTTTAAACAAATACTCTTCATATATAAAAATAATAAAATAAATAAATTCTTTCATATATCAGATAATAATTTTTTCAAAGAAAAGTATGATATAAGCAGTTTGTTAAATGTTCCTATTGCTTTTTATGAAATAAGAGGGCCTTTATTTTTTGGTTCAATCAATTCTTTTACCAAAATCATAGATAGTCACGAATTTAAAAAAATAGAAATTTTAATCATTGATCTTAGCAAAGTCTCAATGTTTGATTTGTCTGGCACGATTGGGATCGAAGATTTTATTATAAATTTAAAAAGATTAAATAAAGATGTTTACGTACTTAATTCAACATCATCAACTAATAAGTATTTAGAAAGATTAAATTTTGTAAAAAAAATTGGTAACGAGAATTATTTTAAAAATGAAGATTTGATAAATGATATGATTCAAGGTAATTTTAATTTGAAATTAAAAAAATGATAAAAATATTATCTTGCATTATTTTTTTTACACTTTCACTTTCAAATAATAAAGATAGTTTACTAACAAATGTTTTTTTTAGTTCTAATCTAAATATTATTGATTTGAATGAATTTAATTTTACATATGATTATAACCCGTCAAATTCTTATTGGGCTTTATCATTTGAGGAAGATGTTGTTTTCAAATCTATGCTTCAATATAATAATTTGATTGATGAATCAAAAAGTTATGTTATGCGAATTGGTAAAGGTGGTCAAATTTATTCTTTTAAAAATATTTTAGGTGAATTAATCCCTCCACAGTGGAGGCATCCAAATTGGGTAGAAGAAAATTTTGGTGGTGGAACATCTTACGCGCCTTGGGTTGATGAAGTATGGCAAATAGTTTGCGTAGACGGTCTTTTAAATAATCCTCCTGATTCTTCATATTTTATTCATCAATCCGGAGTATATTTAAAAACACCTGAACAAAACCAACCATTTTACTCCCCAATTTTAGCAGAGTATTATAATTTAGATGCAAATTCTTTTTCAATAATTAATTGGGGACAACAAGCGCACACAGAGGATAATCAAAATACGAATTTTCTATCAAATTTATTGTATTATACAAAGTACACTAATGTTGGTCAAGGTATCATACAAGTAGATAATATGATATATAATTTTGGATTAGATAATATAACTTTTTTAAATATACCTTGGGGGGGAGTAAGAAATTCAGTGTTAGATTTTTTTTTC
>MDTA01153108.1_pt1 | contig 12201 bp, 9 predicted proteins | sample 811151 | NCBI WGS metagenome assembly MDTA01 (sample SAMN05326648, study PRJNA326480) | marine metagenome | isolation source: seawater | place: Indian Ocean: South | collected 2010
TACTGGTAGCGTATCTGAAATATCATAATTATTAGCATCTGCATAATTTAAGTCTTTTTGAAGAGCATCTAAAATAACATCTGCAGTAATGCTCTCATTTAATTTGTATAAATTCTCAAGATTTTCTGCTGTAAAGTCAGTTACTTTATTCTTTATATATAAGTCTGGTAATTTACCTTGTGGTGAAATCACTGTGAAAGTTATCTGATTTTCTTTAAAACTGGATAAGTTTGTTATTTGATAAATAAGCTCTAATGCACTTGCATTCGCACCAACAATTAGAATTTTGGTTGCTGTATTACTTTCAATGTACTTATTAATATCTTGTAATGAGGATTCCAGATCAGGTTTATAAGGATCATTTAAGAAGAGTATATCTTTCGGCTCTACTTGTGAATTATTTAAAGATCTAACTTGTGGTATACCAACTCCGAGTAAAACCTGATCGGCTCTCAATATGCTTTTATTACCTACTAATATTTCATACTCAATATTTTCATCTATAGATTTGCTATTAATTTCAAAAACCTCTGAGTTAACAAAATCTATCTTTATGTTTTTACTAGTTTTAGTAATAGCATCTTTTAATTTATCCCAGATATAAATACCAAAAAAGTATCTTGGAATATGAATTCCGGCACTATCTTTTGAGATGATTTTTTCTTCTGAATCTCTTAACCATTGTTTTGATCTATCACCAGGATTTTTTTTGAATGGAGCAATTAGCCAATTGTAATTTTCGCTCATCCATTCTATGAAAATTGAAAGTTCACTTTCAGGAAGAAATTCGTCAAGTGGAGTAATTATTAATGAAGTATAACCAGATCTTCTTCCATATGGTATTCCACCCCAAATCCATGAATCTTTTTCAAACATAACCACTCTCAGAGGATTTTCTAAGTCGGTTTTTAAGAATTCTTGATCTTGATTACTAATTTGATTTATGTATTCGATAAGTGTGTGAGTTGAGGAAAGTCCAGATCCAATAAAAGCTAGATCAATTTTTGATAAGCTAAGTTCATTAAGATCCTTTTCAGAATATATGTAGTTACCAAATTCTCTAAGATCTTTTCTCACCCAATCATACATATCTAATTTTCCTATGAACCAGTTTGAGTATGACGAAAGATTGCTTCAGAATCTCCGTCCAATTTTTCTAGAATGGAACGATTAACGAGTGTATATTTTTTTCCATCAATTTCTACACATGCTCCATCATAGGGTGGAAACCAAAATGCTCTTATCTTTGCATCAATATCATCGCCAGGATTAACAATTTTTAATTCTTCCATTTCTTTTCTTGATAAGTGCCTCCCGCCTTCAAGCTTTTCACTTGGAAGAATTCCTTCTTTTTTTACTCTTGTAAGGACTTTTTTAAATAACTCCACCATTTTTTGATGGCTCTTTTTCTCGAGGCTTTGAGCAGTTTCAAACTTTGCTTCAATTGGAAATCTAACCACCTCAATAATAGGGCCTGTATCAATTCCCTCATCCATATAGTGAGCCGTTACCCCAAAAGTTTCATGATTTTCAAGAATAGCTAGATTAAATCCACCAGTTCCTCTTAATTCAGGTAGAGGTGCTGGATGAAAGTTTAAAATTCCCAGTTTAGGTGATTTTATTATTGGTTTTTTAAGTATTCTCCAATAAACATATGAAACAGCAAGATCAAAATTTAGAGACTTAGATTCAATTAAATCAGATAAAGAATCAAAATCAAGAAGTCTTAATCCATGTTTTCTTGCAACATTTGCAGTAGGTGAAGTTTGTTGATGATTGTCTGTAACCACTGCTACAACATCCCATCCATTTTCAACACACCATGATAAAGCCTCTGCTCCATATGACTTTCTTCCCATAAAAAGTAATTTATTCATTAAGCTATATTTATTGTTATAAGTATGTAAATTCTTGAAATTATACTTTATATACCAGTCGATGTTTATTTTTTAAATTTTTATAATTTTGAGAATATTTTCATAGATTATTTTAAATAATTAATTAAAATAGTGCGAGTGATAACCTTCAAAAATTTATGTCAAGAAACACCATATTTAAAGATTAAAGAAAAATATGATGAGGCTGTAAAATCTAACCAAAAGATCGTCGAAGCGATCTCAATTTCTTCATTTTCATATGATGCCAATGAAGTTAATTCAAGGTTCGTAAATTTAAAATTTATTGAAAATAACGAGTTTATATTTTTTTCGAATTACAACTCTCCAAAATCAAATGATTTTGACAGCCATGACCAAATATCTGCAATAATTTTTTGGAATAGTATTAATGTTCAAATAAGAATGAAGGCAAAAATTAAGAAAACTCAATCACATTTTAATAAATCGTACTTTAAAAAAAGAGATCCAAAAAAGAACGCCCTAGCAATTTCATCAAATCAATCTCAACCAATTAATTCATATGACGATGTTTTAGATAATTATAATAAAGTACTTGAAACGCAAAAACTTGATGAATGTCCTGAGTATTGGGGTGGTTTTTCATTTAGACCATATTATATTGAGTTTTGGGAAGGTCACCCATCAAGGCTAAACACTAGAGAAGCTTATACATTAAAAAATAATGATTGGATTTTAGAAATACTCCAGCCATGAAAAGACTTTTCGAATTGGATTAATTAGTATAAAATCACCGAAATTATGCAAACTTCTTCTGTATTATCATAACGGCACACTAATTTGTTGTCTCCTTCTTTAAGCTCTATGACCTCATTATAAAATATTACTATTTTGGCATTATCAAAAAAACATAAGACTCCCATTAATGAACATATCAAAGCCAGTGAGGTTTTGCTAATTTATGCAGATGGTACAAAGAAAGAAGTATTATCATTACCAGATGCTTTAAATGAAGCAAAATCTGCATCACTTGATTTAGTTCAAGTATCTCCCTCAGATGCAAATCCAATTGTATGTAAACTTCTTGATTACGGTAAGTTTTTATTTGATAAAAAGAAAAATTTTGCGTCTTCTAAGGGAAAAACAAAGAAAAACACCACAAAGGAAATCAAGTTTAGACCCTCAACAGATGTAGGAGACTACAATATTAAATTAAATAAAATAAAAAGCTTTATTCTTGATGGAGTTAAGACTAAAATTAGCGTCCGATTTAGAGGAAGAGAAATATTAAATAGTGATATGGGATTAAAATTATTAAATCAACTTAAAGATGATCTAAACGAAATTGCTCAATTAGATCAAGAGCCTTCACTAGAAGGCAGACAATTATTAATGGTTTTATCTCCATTGAAGAAAAAAAAATAAGTTATTATGGGATATAAATTAAAAACACATTCTGGAGCAGCAAAACGCTTTAAAAAAACTGGTTCTTCCATAAAAAGTCGAAGTGCTAATAGGAATCATATACTTACAAAACAATCTACAAAAAGAAAAAGACATAATAGAGGCCTAAATAAAATTCATGGCACAGTTTTAAAAATGGCCTCAAGATTAATAAATAGGTAAATTTCATGCCAAGAGTCACAAAATCATTATCAGCCAAGACAAGACATAAAAAAGTTCTTAAAGCGACTAAGGGTCATTATGGTGCGCGCAGTAGATTATTTAAAACTGCAAAGCAGTCACAAATTAAATCCCTTCAATATGCATTTAGAGATAGAAAAAACAAAAAAAGAAATTTTAGGTCTCTTTGGATCTCTAGAATCAATGCTGGATGTTCACAAATTGGAGTTTCATATTCTAGACTAATTAATTCAATGTCTAAGAAAAATATAATAATTAATAGAAAAATACTTGCTGATTTGGCAGTTAATGACAATCCAACTTTTACAAAGATTGTTGAACACTCTATTAATTAGAATATGGTTTGATGGCACAATATAGAGACTTCAAAACCCCTAAATTAGTAAAAAATCTAGGTTCACATCATCCAATAAACCAAATAAAAAAATCTATAGTTAATTATCTCTTAACTTTAGGCTTTGAAACTGTCAATGGTCCAGAAGTAGAAACCGAGGAGTTTAATTTTGATATGTTAAATATCAAAGAGACTCATCCAGCAAGACAAATGCACGATACTTTTTACGTTGAAAACAAGTCCTTTGTTTTAAGAACTCATACTTCCCCAGTTCAGATAAGAGGCATGCTTGAAAGGAAACCACCTCTTGCATTTATTTCTGCTGGTAAAGTGTACAGAAAAGATGATGATTCAACACATTTACCAATGTTTCATCAAATTGAGGGTATTTACGTTGATACTGATGTAAGCTTTTCAAACCTTAAAGATTTGATATACAAAATAGTTCACTTTTTATTTGGAAAAAAAATCAAATTAAGATTTAGACCATCATACTTTCCTTTTACAGAACCATCTGCTGAGGTTGACATATTATCCGAAGATGGTGAATGGCTTGAAATATTAGGTTGTGGAATTGTAAATCCTAAAGTTTTAGATAACTGTGGCATTGATAGTAAAAAATTTTCAGGTCTTGCATTCGGTTTAGGTATTGAAAGAATTGCGATGTTAAAGTTTGGCGTCAACGATATTAGGGACTTCTATAAATCTAATTTAGACTTTTTGAGTCAGTTTAAATGAAAATATCATACAAGCATCTTGTAAACAAAATTGATGCTAAGCCCTCAATAAGTGAATTATCTGATAAATTATTTCAGCTTGGTCATGAACACGAAGTTTTTGATGAAATATTTGATATTGAATTTACGCCTAATAGAGGCGACTGCCTATCGGTTAATGGGCTAGCTAGAGATTTAAAGCTATTTTACGAAATCAAAATTATAGATAGTTTCTATAAAAAAGACATAAAACCACTTTTATTGAACTTTAATAACAATTTTAAAAAATATTGTAAAAACATATCTTTTTTAAAAATTGAGATTGATGAAATTCCAACAGAACATTTCGATTACGTAAATAATTATTTATATTCAGCTAACACTAAAGAGAATAATTTTTTTACAGATATATCCAATTACATTTCATATGAAACTGGTCAACCTACACATTGCTATGATTCAAAAAAATTAGGCGATGTTCTAAAATTAGATTTCTTAAAGGATAATACTGAATTCAAAACACTTCTTGGAAATACAATCCATCTAGAAAAGGGCGATTTAGTTTTTTTAGATAAAAATGGTCAAGTTATAAATCTTGCAGGTGTAATTGGTGGCAAAAATACTGCATGTGATAAGAACACTAAATCAGTGATAATTGAGTGTGCCCATTTTGATCCTGAAAAGATAATTAATAAGGCAGTAAAGTATAATTTGAATTCTGATGCTGCATATAAATTTGAGAGAGGAACTGATCCAAACTGTCATGAGTATGTTTTAAGAAGATTTATAAAAATTGTTGAAGACTACACCAAAATAAAAAAAATTGAGATGTTTTCTCAATCTCAAGATGAGTTTTCAAAGATAGAAATTCCTTTTGATGCCCATAAAATAAATCAAATTTTGGGAACAAACGAAGGACACGAAACTTATATAGGATATTTAATTAAACTTGGATTTGCTGAAAGAAATAATGTCATTCAAGTTCCTTCCTACAGAAGTGACATTTCTACTATCAATGATTTATCTGAGGAGATAGCAAGAGCGATAGGATATGACAATATTAAAAAGGAACAAATAGATATATCAACAAAAAATAAGGAGGAAAATAATACCCAGACAGAGGAAAGTATTAAAAATTTACTAATAAGTCATGGTTTTTATGAAGTTATTAACAATCCATTTGTATCAGAAAATAACAATCAATCCATTGTCATTGATAATCCTCTAGATTCTAATAAAAAATTTTTAAGAACATGTCTTAAAAGCTCACTGATTAATAATCTTGAATATAACGAACGAAGACAACATGATTCAGTAAAATTATTTGAAATATCTGATATATATCACAAAGACACCAAATCTAATAAAAGAGTTTTATCAGCAATCGCAGCTGGAAGAGTTGACAAAAATTATGAAGACTTTTCAAAAAAGATAAATGAAAATTATTTTTTGAGTATTTTTGAAAATGTTATTGAACCAGAAAAGTTAAATCTTTCAAGCATTTCTAGAGATACAATAAAATCTAAATCAAAAAGCCAAATTATATATTTAGAAGTGGATTTAGATTCTTTTTTGAAAACAAATATTAAAACTCAATTAAAAGAACAAACTAAAATAAAAGAATTTGATTATACCAAGATCTCAGATTTCCCATGTTCAATTAGAGACCTATCATATTCAGTAAAAAAGCCTGATAAATTTGAAGAATTGCAGGATTACATTTTGAATTTTGACCATGAATTGTTAAAAGAAAAATTTATTTTTGATTATTATAATAATAAAGAAGTTTCTGAAGTAAAAATTGGCTTTAGATTTGTTTTTCAAGCAAGAAATTCAACAATTACTGATGATGAATTTAATGATGTCATAAATAAAATAGTAGATTACACTAACAAAATTGAATCAGTAAGCATCCCAGGATTAGAATAAATTTCAATATAATATCGAATATATTTAATTAACAAAATTTACAATATATATAATATAATACCTCCAATCGGGGTTACATGTTAATTTTCTTCAACAAAAAAGATAACTTATGAAAAATCTAAAATTTTTGTTATTACTATTGTCATTTATCTATTACGCAGAGGCCCAAGAGCTTGATGAGAAATATCTTGATAGTCTTCCCGATGATATCAAAGAGGATTTAATTGAAAGAGCTGACATTCAGGAAGACAAAACTAAAGAAAATTATAGAGCATCACTTTATTCCAGCAAGGTTCAACAAGCTCAATCTTTAATAGATTTGAAAGCAAGAGTAGAGGCTGATCTTGAAGAATTAGAAAGAAGGCTGAATTCTGATGAAAACTTAAAAATTGATGAAGATTTAGAACTATTTGGTTCTGATTTTTTCAATTCGTTTCAGACTTCCTTTATGCCAATAAATGAACCTAATCCAGATTCAACTTATACCCTTGATACCGGTGACGTTTTAAATATTCAATTAATCGGACAACAAGACTTTATTGAAGTATTTTTAATTGGTGGAGATGGGTCTATAAATATTGAAGAAGTAGGCAAAATTACATTAGCTGGGCTAACTTTAGATGAGGCATCCAAGATTATTCAATCTAAGGTCAAAAATGTTTTTCTTGGCACAGATGCTTTTATATCTCTGGAAGAGATAAGAGATGTAAATGTTTTAGTTTCTGGAAATGCAAAAAATCCAGGTGTATACACTCTCACAGGCAATTCTAATATATTGCATGCACTGACAGTTGCTGGTGGCGTTAATGAGTATGGTTCTTTTAGAGAAATAAATCTTATTAGAAACAATGAAATAATCGAGACGCTTGATGTGTATGATTTGTTAATTGATGGGAACTATAACCTCAAAAAAAGACTTAGATCTGGTGATGTCATATTTGTAAAGGCAAGAAAAAATATTGTTTCAGTTGACGGTGCTGTAAAAAGGAGAGCTAAGTATGAATTGAAAGATGGGGAATATTTAGATAGTGTTTTCAGATATTCTAACGGTATAAAACAAACCGCAGATATAAAAAATATATCTCTAGAGAGAATGTTAGATGGAACTTTAAAATCTATACCAGTCGTCAATATTTCCCAATTTAATTCTATTAAACCTATTGATGGAGATCTTGTTTACGTAAGAGAATATTCTTACAGGACGGCATCAATTTCAGGCGCAGTTTATAAACCTGGAAAATATACCATGGCTGCTGGAGAAACTATTCAAGACCTAGTTCAAAAAGCAGGAGGCTATACCGATAATGCATACCCATTTGGCGCTGTTTATGAAAATATTGATGCCAAGCTAATAAATGAGAATGTTAAAGAGCTCCTTTATAAAGAATTTCTAGATAATATTATTGCAATGAGTCAGCAAAATATTTCTCAGAATTTTGATTTGACACCTGTTATAAGACTAACACAGGAAATAAAAAATTCTAAAGCAGTTGGTAGGGTTGTTGTTAACTTATCATCAGATAACCCAGAAAATGCTGTTTATGTAAGAGCAGGCGACACCTTAGTAATTCCAGAAAAAACTAATAACGTTTTCGTTTACGGCGAAGTTTCATCAGAAGGCGCAGTAATGTATAAATCCGGAGAGGATGTTGATTATTTTGTTGAAAAATCTGGAGGTCTTAAAAGGTTTGCTGATGCAGAATCAATATATATACTTCATCCAAATGGCGAAACTGAAAGGTATTCAAAACGCAAAAATTTATTTGCTAATCAACCTCAAAATTTAGAACTATATCCTGGTTCAATTATTTTTGTGCCTAAAAAATTAGACAACTCTGCTGCTAGAAGGCTTGCTACCCAGGCATATGTCGGCATTTTAGGTAATCTTGGAGTTGCACTCGCTTCTTTATCTGCTATTAATAACGATTAGATAGAGATTATGAATGTTAAAAATTTTACCTAGACTTCATAAAAATAAATTTATAGTAACTTTGTTTTTTTATAGCTCTTTAATAGTAGCTGATAGTTATGTAACCAATTCCTATAACAATCAAGGTACCGTGGGACTCATAAATGCTCCCACAGCTAGATTTTTTGATGAAGGAGTTCATGGATTAACTATCTATGATGGAACTCCAGATCAAAAAATGACTATTACTGCTAATCCCTTTAATTGGTTAGAGGCGTCTATATTTTATACAAGAGTTCAAAATACTCCTTACTGTCCAGAGACAGATTTATATGACTTTTGTAAACAGTCTCTTAAAGATAAAGGATTTAATATAAAGGCAAGAATTAAAGAAGAGGGAGTTTTGCCAGCAATTGCAGTTGGGTTATATGACTTTGCTGGGACAGGCCTGCATAGCTCAGAGTATATTGTAGCAAGTTATGGAATTAATAAAGTTGATTTGCACTTAGGTCTTGGATGGGGTCAGCTTAACGGAGGAACACAGACAATTAAAAATCCACTCAGTATCATTTCAGATCGTTTTGATACAAGACTTACAGGAAATAAAGGTGGCGGAGGTCAGTTTGATCCAGGAAAGTATTTCACTGGCAAAGAGGTTTCACCCTTTTTTGGGATTTCCTACAGTTTAAATAATAGCTTACTCTTCAAGTTAGAGAGAGATACTATTAATACTCAGGGGACTGGAGATCGTCAACTAGTATATGATGAAAGAGGTAGTGATTACTCTTTTGGTTTTGATTACACAATTAAAGAAAATTTCACTATCGGAGTCTCTTATGAAAGAGGGAATTACCTTTCTTTTAAGTTTGTATACAAAAATAATCCAAAAAAATCGATACAAAAGTATGAGTATCAGAAAGTCGAATATGATGAAAACGAAAATAAATACACAAAATTAATAAAAAATCTTGAAGGTAATAGCATAGGCGTTAATAAAATAACAGAAGGAGCAAGCTCAATTGGCATAGAATTAACTCAGTTTGTTCATCAAGATATTAGAGTAATTGAAAGAATAATTGAACAAGCATCATCTGATGCTGGAATTAACAAAGATATCAAAAAAGATATAAAAATTGCAGATTTGGATGCTTATTCTGAAATTGATGAGGCTTTTGAAAGAAACTCAAAATTAATTTATGAAAGAAAACCAGCTCGAAGGTTTGAAACAAATACAGGATTTACATTTAGACCCTTTCTTGCATCAAGAGAAGAGTTTTTTAAAGGGGCGTTTTTAGTAGAGAACAATTCTGAGTATGTTATTAGAGATAATTTTTTCTTCAATTCAAATTTAAAGTATTCAATTGCAGATAATTTTGATGATTTAAGATTCAGACCTGTTGATACCTTTCCAGCTCAGGTAAGGTCCGACATAAAACAATATCTAAAAAATATGGATAAAGGAATATTAATCGGAAGAGCACAATTTGATTATCACTATACTCCAAAAACAAATCATCACCTTATGTTTACTGCTGGAATTTTGGAAGATATGTTTTCAGGCTTTGGCATGGAATATCTATATTTTAAACAAAGCACAAATTATGCATTCGGTCTTGAGTTATTTAGTGTAAAGAAAAGAGATTATGACTGGAGATTTGGCCACTTAGATTACGAAAACGTAACCTTGACTTCTAATTTTTATTATAGAAATTACGGATCAATTCCATTTGACATGAAAATTTCTGCTGGAGAGTATTTAGCTGGTGATGTTGGATCAACAATAGAATTTTCAAGAACATTTGATAATGGTGTGAAATTTGGAGCATTTGCAACTTTTACAGATGTTAGCCGGGCAGAATTTGGAGAAGGAAGTTTTGATAAAGGAATATTTTTTAATATACCAATTTATGGAGATTTGTTGAGTTATACATGGCGACCATTGACTAAAGATCCTGGCGCCAAACTTGTTAGAAGACATACGTTACATGATCTTTTAGTACGTTTTAAACCCATTAATTAAATTTTTTAAAATATCAAAATTATATTTTTTGATGAATTTAAAAAAAAAATAAAAAAAATAAGTCGTTTTATTGCTAGTTTTATGTAATTTTATGTAAAATGGGTAAAAAATATAAACATAATTGTAAGTTTTATTTTTATAGCATATGATGTAAAAGTATTATACAATTCACTTCCATTTTAATAAATGTAGGGATGTTGAGGAAATTATATGAAAACAAAAAATTTTAAAAGTTTAAATTTCATGGTATTAGCTCTGGCATTTTGCTTGGTTGCACCAGTTTCATTTGCTGATGATTACAATCAGCTATCTGATCAAAAAATTAATGAGATAGCAGATCGTGTAAACAAAATGAGCTTTGAGCAACTAAACGCTAGACGTTCTGAGCTATTAGTTGAACGTGCTTTGTATCAAGAGGGTGAGAGTGAAGGCGGATCTTCTGGCTCTGCTGCTTCTTCAGGAAGGCTCTCAGAGATTATGGCAGAACTATCTGCTATTCAGAAAGCTTTAATAGCTATTGCCGGACTTGGTGCAATTTCTGCCTTAACCGATGATGGTTATAATGATAACGTTCCTCCTGTTATTACTGTACTTGGAGATAATCCAGCTACAGTAGAGCTTGGAACTTCATACACCGATGCTGGTGCAACAGCTTTCGACGAATTTCATGGTGAAACACCAGTTGAAACAACTGGTTCTGTAGACACATCAGTAGTAGGTTCTAATACCCTTACATACACTGCGACAGACAAAGATGGTAATACAGCCACAGCTACAAGGACTGTGAATGTTACAGATACAATTGCTCCTGTATTTACATCATCATCTACATTTATCATTGATGAAAACCAAACAGCAGTTGGCACAGTTACTGCAACTGATCTTCAAAACGTTACTTTTACAATTTCTGGAGATGTCCTTCAAATTACTGCAGCTGGTGTCTTGTCATTCATCACAGCTCCAGATTTTGAAAGTCAATCAAGCTTTGAATATGATGGAAGTACTATGGACGTTTCAGCAACTGTTACTGCCACAGATGCAAGTGGCAATGCTGCAACTCAAGATATAACTGTTCAAGTCAGAGATGTTGGAGGTATTGATGATAATCCTAATACCGGAACTGGAACTGGAACTGGTACTGGAACTGTTGTGTTCCCATCAGCCACAGGTACGGCTTTAAATCCAACTTCTACTGGAACTGAAGGGACAGGCACAACTACTCAAGCAGTAGCAACTGGAACCGGAACAGCAACAGCCACAAGAGAGGTTGCTTCTGGTGGTGGAACAGGTACTGGAACTGGTACATCCACATTTGTTACTGGTGGAGGTACTGAAGCTACTGGAACTGGTACTCAAGGCACTGGAACTGGAACAACTGGGACAGGTACTGGAACAGGAACAGGCGCTCAGTAATTAGACGCTTATAGATTTGAGCCTCGGAAAAAAAGATATTGCTAAAAATATCTCTTCCGAGGCTTTTTTGTCTCTGTCAGATAGCAAGGCGTTCTTAAACTACTTCATTGATATTATTAAAAAGAATAAATCAAAAAAAATAAAAATTTCAAATTTTGGAACATTCTATTCACATGCTACACCTCAGAGACTCGGACGTAACCCAAAAACAAAAGAAGAATTTGTAATACCAAAACGTCTGAAATTTATTTTTAAAGCATCTAGCAAAATAAAGAATAAGCTGAATTAAGGGTGTTTTTAGATGGTCGGGATGGCCGGATTTGAACCGACGACCACTACACCCCCAGTGTAGTGCGCTACCAGGCTGCGCTACATCCCGA
>MDTA01156027.1_pt1 | contig 12200 bp, 9 predicted proteins | sample 811151 | NCBI WGS metagenome assembly MDTA01 (sample SAMN05326648, study PRJNA326480) | marine metagenome | isolation source: seawater | place: Indian Ocean: South | collected 2010
AGAGGCAATGCATTAACAAAAGCATATATACCAATACCTAAAGGCACTAAGGTTAATGGTTTTTTAAGGCTTTCAACGAATGCATCATCATGTGTTGATTCACTTGTAGTTGCAAATGCCATCAGAGATTTGAAGACAATTGTTCTGCTGATAATTATGGCTAATAATGTGAGACCAATAATAGGGCCAGTATCAATTGCGATATTTGATATTGTTGTCATCATTTCACTTGTGTTCATTTGATATTCCAATACTTAAAAAGTCATCTGACCTAAAATCACTGACTCCAATTAAATTCTCACCTTCGAACATTATAGATGACGTTATACCGTTACTAAAGTCATAAGTGGGTGTTCTTAAAAAGAGTTTAAAACCATTGGTTTCTAGTTCTTTTAAAAGTTCAGCATCAAAATACTCATACATGAGGTGTTCAGGCTTCCATTGATGATGATATCTATGCTTATAAACTGATTCTTCTGCAGATAGACCATATTCATAATAATTCAGGATTACTTGTAGTACTGCCGTTATTATTCTTGATCCTCCTTGTGCTCCTGTGATCATGTAAGGTTCATTATCCTTAAAAACAACAGTTGGAGTCATAGAGCTTAATGGACGTTTTAGAGGTTCAATTCTATTTGCATAAGCTCCTAGTAAGCCAAAATAATTTGGTTGATTGGGAGCAGCTGAAAAATCGTCCATCTCATTATTCATTAATATTCCAGTGTCCTTTATCACAATACCTGAGCCAAAGGCAGTATTTAATGTTGTTGTTGTACTTACCAAGTTTCCATCTTTATCTGCAATAGAGTAATGAGTAGTGTTTTCTTTAAACTTATATGTAAAAGGATCAAAGTTCTCACTTTTACTAGGTTTCTTAGTATTAATTTTATTTAATAGATCTTTTGCAATTTCTTTATTTAAAAATTCTTCTTTAGGTACATTATAAAAATCTGAATCTGCCATGTGCACTGTTCTCAATGAATAAGCTATTTGCATAATTTCACTAGTGGTTAAGATATTTTGAAGGGTATGAGGGTTTGTTTTATCTAATGAAACCTCCTCCAACATATTAAACATCAAGCCAAGCACTAAACCACCAGACGACGGAGGAGGCATTGTAACTATGGATAAATCTTTATATTTAAACTCAATAGGATCTCTAAATTTTGCTTTATAGTTGCGTAAATCTCGAGATGAAATTAATCCGTCGTTATCTCTCATATCTCTTTGTATTCTCTGAGCTGTAATCCCTTTATAAAAACCAGAAGGTCCCTTTTTAGCAATTAATTCAAGTGTATTAGCTAAGTCTTTTTGAATTAATAATTGACCGGTTTTTAATATCTCACCGTTACTAAAGAATATTTTTTTACCATCGCTTGTTTTGCTTAATTTCTCTTTATATGTTTCTAGGGATTTTGCTAATGTTTCTGTAATTGGAAAGCCATTTCGAGCCAGTTTAATAGCAGGTTTAATTAATTCTTTCCAAGGTAAAGAACCAAATTTTTGATGAGCAAGGAATAACCCGTACACTGTACCAGGAACACCTGAGCTTAAATATGATTCTAAAGCTAAATTTCTATCTACCTCTCCATCAACAATAAACATACCTTCAGTAGCTTTTGCTGGTGCCATTTCCCGATAATCTATCGCAAAATTTTCTTTAGTTTGTCCTTCATGAATGATCATAAAACCACCACCACCTAACGGACTAGCTTGAGGAAGCACTACAGATAAAGCAAAAGAGACGGCGACAGATGCATCTATTGCATTTCCACCAGCTAATAATATTTCATTACCTATCTGAGAAGCTAAATAGTGTCTTGTGACTACCATTGATTCATTAGCAATTACTGTTTTACCTTCAGTTACATGTGAAGCGGTATTGGAATTAAAACTAAATAAGATTACTAGTAAAAATAAGTATTTATTTACCATAGAAAATTTTTTTTCTTTGCTACTGTCTTCCAGTCTGTTTCAAAAAGTTTTTTAAAGGTAAATGCTTTGTCCTCATCAATAACTTTTCTATTTTTAATATCTATTCCAGAAAGCTCTTTATAGTCATCTAACGATCTATCTAGTCCAAGACCAAAAGAACCTTTCATATCACCTGTAATGATTTTACTAATACGTTCTTTACTTCTAGATTGTAGTTCTTGCCATTTAACTGTTCTGTCCTTGTTTTCTTCTTCATTCCAATGCATAGGCCGTTTTGCTTCGTTTGAGTAGTCTACATAACAATGGAATAGTGGTATTCGTGGAATATGGAATATATCGAAACCATTGGTAAATAATCTTAATGCCATTGTTGTTTCTTCCCCTTCAAAATATAGATTTGGATCATAAGGAACCTGTTCTACCATTTCACTTTCTGCGAAAAGGAATCCAGCAGATAGTAAGAACCCTTTATAGATGCTTTTAGATGAGGAGGGCAAGCCTTTTTGCATTGAGAAATAACCATCTTTAAACGATTTTTCTTTGTCTAATATCATTACATGAGTTGAATGATCATCTTCTTGTAATTTTCTAAATATTTTTTTATTGAAATCAACAATTTCAAATCCTCTTGGATAAGCAGATATAACTGGTTTCTTATGGTCTTTTTTGATTGTTTTAATATATTTAATGAGATATTCATCCCAGTCTTTTTCAAATGTTGTATGTGAATCTACTTGTAAAAAATATTCCTCATCATTCATCAAAGTTTGTGCAAGCGATCTGGCCCAGCATGGTCCTCTAGCATTTTTTGGTTCAATGTGTAGATAGGTGATTTGATCTTTAATTTTTGCTTTAGAAAAATCTAATCGCACGTTACATTGATCCACAATCCCAAATCTTAAATTTTCCTTGAATTTAGCATTGGTATAAGCGCTATTAATTGTTATTGGCAACAATAAATCTTGGTAGGAAGCTATGGATATAAAAATTTTCATTAGTGTTTGGTTATGATCTCACTGTTTTGAATTTTATCAATATCATAGCCAACTTCTTTTGAAATTCTTTGAACAAGATGACTAGGTTCTTCCTCAAATACAAGATTATTTCGGGCATCAACTATTAGCCAACTATTCTTTGATACTTCAAAATCTAATTGTCCTGCATCCCAACCGCAATATCCCAAGGCAAGCCTATATGGACTGTTAAATTGGCCTTTTCCGATCATTTCTAATACATCCATGCTTGAAGTTAAGCTTAATCCATTCACAACATTTAAAGATTCACCTTGATTGCTATCGTTGTGTATTACAAATAATTTATTCATATCAACTGGACCACCATTTAATAAGTTTTTTCTTTCTAAATCTGTATCTATTTTTAAGCTTTTAAAAATTATATTTTCACTTATAGGTATTACCTTATTCATTACAATGCCGAGCGCACCTTCTGCATTGTGTTCGAAAATATAAATCAAAGAATTATAGAAATAATCTTCTTGATTCTTTTCCTGGAAATAAAGGAATTTGTTCACAAAAAATTTTTCTTCTGACATAATCTTAATTCTTAACTTTTTATTATATGACTGAACCTAAAATATCTACAAAAGAAAACCTTTCTGCAGCTTTTGCTCAAATTCGAGATGCTAATCCATTACTAGAATTGGATGATAGAGAAATCAATGGTGCTCCACATAAAGTCTTTAAAAACGCACCTAAGACCATGAGAGATTTATTTTCTACCATAGAGCTTCTATATGGTGATTTTCCATTTATTGCAGAAAATAAAAATGAACTTTCGTTTGCCGAAACATTAGCTAAAGCAAAAAATATTTGTCATTTCTTAAACGAATCCAAAATTCAACCTGGAGATAGGGTTGGTATATGTATGCAAAATTGTACTGAATGGATTGTAATATACATGGCTATTGCAGCTCATGGAGCTACAGCTGTACCGTTTAATTCTTGGTGGAAAGAAGAAGAACTTAAATATGGTGTAGCCCATAGCGAAGTTCAGCTTATTTTTGCTGATAAGAAGAGATACGAAAATTTACGAAATTTAGGTATCAGATGCGTAGTGAATGAGAATATAGATAATCAGACTACCTACGAAGAAATCTCTAATGGTTCAGTGGCTGACTGGCCGGAAGCAAATGCATCAGAAGAAGATCTTAGTGTATTGCTTTATACATCTGGTTCCACAGGCTTACCTAAAGGAGTAATGCTGACTCATCTAGCTGTTATTAATGCATTGCTAGGTTTCTATACACTTGGAGAATTAAGAAAAGTTGTACATGATGAAGTCTTATTGGATGTTGAAAATGCATCAGTATTAATTAACGTCCCTCTATTTCATGTCACTGGGTTAATTACTCAATTTTTATTATCAATGCTTGCGCAAAGAAAAGTTATCATCATGCATAAATGGGATGCTAAATATGCGTTGGATCTTATTAAAGAACATAAAGTTACCAACATAAGTGGTGTTCCAACACAAAGCTGGGATTTATTAAATCATCCAGATATTGATGATTATGATTTGAGTTCTTTAGTCGATATTGGAGCCGGTGGTGCAGCCAGACCTGAAGAACAAGTATTTAATCTTCATGATAAATTTAATATCCCTATGACGTTTGCATGGGGTATGACTGAAACATCAGCACTAGGGACAATATTAAGGGGTGATGATTACCTTAGAAGACCAAATAGTGCAGGATTAGTAGTACCGGATGTTACTGAAATTGCAATAATGAATGATGCTAATGAATTTCTAAATACTGGAGAGATAGGGGAAATTGTCTTTAAATCACCTTCAAATACAATTGGTTATCTAAAAAATGAAGAAGAAACTAAAAAAACCATAGTAAATGGGTGGCTCAAAACAGGGGATTTGGGTTATCTAGATGAAGATGGCTATTTATTCATTGTTGATAGAAAAAAAGCACTAATAATCAGAGGCGGAGAGAATATCTCATGTTTAGAAGTAGAAAATGCACTAGATAAGCATGATGATGTAATTGAGTCCTGTGTTTCTGGTATTGAGGATGATAAATTTGGAGAGATAGTTGGTGCTTATATTTATTGCAAAAAACCTATTTCAGAAACTGAAATCAAAGAATTTTTATTAGATAAACTAGCTAATTATAAGATTCCTGAAGTTATAGTATTTACGAATAGTCCTTTGCCACGTATTGCATCGGAAAAAGTAGATAGAGTGAGCATAAAAAGCCTTCTTTCATAGATATTAATGATTATTTAACAAACAGAAATGGCACACAAAATATATATAGTTGAAGATGAACCAGATCTAAGAGATGCATTAGCATATAACTTTGAAAATGAAGGATTTAAAGTCAAAACCTTTGCAGACGGTGAATCGTCATTAGAAGCAATAAATACCAATAAACCTGATTTACTTATTCTGGATATAATGCTTCCTGGTATGTCAGGTCTTGATGTATGCAGAGAAATCCGCTCAAAACAAGCTTTGAGTGATATAGCTGTAATAATGCTAACTGCCAAAGGAGAAGAAATTGATCGCATAGTGGGATTTGAATTGGGTGCAGATGATTACGTAACTAAGCCATTTAGTGTTAGAGAATTAATACTCAGAGTTAAAGTTATCTTAAAAAAACAATCTGAAATTAATTCAAATGAAAGTGCTATTGAATATGGACCAATAATCATGGATTTAGATGCTCATAACGTTAGTGTTGAAGGTGCAGAAATAACACTTACTGCTCTTGAATTTAAACTCTTAAAACATCTTCTAACTAGAAAGGGAAGGGTGCAAACTAGAGATCAATTACTTGGAGATGTTTGGGGGTACAGCTCAGAAGTTACAACAAGAACAGTCGATACACATATAAAACGTTTGAGAGAAAAATTAGGTGTGACAGGTAATTTAATCCAGACAATAAGAGGAGTTGGATATAGGTTTAATAATCAAAACTAATGTCTAATCTTTTATCTAAATTAAAAATATCTAGAGTTTTCCTTCTTTCTATATCCTTTTTAACGTTTATTGTTTTTATTGTAGTTACAATCTTTTCATCCTTTATATACAACAACTCACGTTTACAACTTATTGAATCACTTTACATTCAAGCACAAACCATTAACCAATTATTACCAGAAGCTAATACAAACGTTAATTTTGACGAATACGCTAATGATTTAGCTATATCTGATACAAAATTCAATGAATTGAGAGTCACTATCATAGACAAAGAATGGAATGTTATAGGTGATTCGTTAATACCTTATGAAGAATTATCATCCTTAGAAAAACATTCACCTGAAACTAGAATTGAAATACAAGAAGCTCTAGTAAATCCATATGGTACTGCACGCAGAACAAGTGATACTACCGGTATAGATCTTATATATGTCGCAGTTCTTAGAGATAATCTTGATCCCCAAAAAGGATTAGTAAGAGTAGCTATGCCATTTGATATATATGAATCATTTTTCAATTTTTTTATCTACCCGTTTCTAATTCTATTTATTATGGTTATTGCCTCATCAAGCTTTCTAAGTCTGAATGTTGAGAATAATTTAAGAAGAGATTTGGATACTTTATTAAAAAGTACAAGACAAGCTATTAAAGGAAAAGCAATAAAAACCGTAGGTAATAGTGGCGATAAACAATTAGATACTTTGTCAGATGCTGTTAAGCAAATTGCATCAAGACTCAATGATGAAATAAGCCAAGCAATAGAACAAAGAACAGAATTTGGAACTGTTTTAGACAGCATTAATCATGGAGTAATAATTTTTAATAAGAATTTTAAGGTTCGTTTCACAAATGACATTGCATTAGAAATGTTTGGAAAACATCAATTCTTTCTGGGAGACAAAATAGAAAGCAAGAAATTACAACCGATAAATAAATTACTAAAAAAGGTAAAGAAAGTTAGCTCTGATGAAACTGAAATGTCTATCAAGCACAATAAAGAAGATAAATACTTCTTAGTATCAGCCTCAAAAATGGAATCAACTAATGAATATATTGTTGTAATTAATGATATATCTTCATTAAGAAAACTAGAAAACTTAAGAAAAAACCTTATTTCTGACATATCTCATGAAATTAAAACACCTGTATCAGTTATCAGAGCAGGCTCAGAGACTTTGCATTCAGGCAATATAGATGACCCAGAAGTAAGAGCCAAATTTACTAAGTCAATTTTAGACAATTCAGAAAGACTCACAGAAATGATTGAAGATTTATTGGAACTGGAAAAAATTGAATTCGGAGGCTTAGTATCAAAAAAAGAGAAGATTAGTCCTCATAAAGAGATTAATAAAACTTTATCTACTATTGAAGCTCTTCTTAATGAACAAAGTACAAATGTTGAAAACAATATTGACGAAAATTTAATTATTAGAACTGATAAAGAGTCCTTTAGAACAATTTTTTCAAATCTTCTTAATAATGCTATTAAATACTCGCCAAAAGGATCATTAATAAGTTTTAAGTCAATTTCTGATAAAAATTACATCACTATTAGCATAAAAGATAATGGATATGGTATTGATAAGAACAGTATTAAACGTATATTTGAGAGATTTTATAGAACTTCTAAAGCTAGAGCTCATACTAAAGGTACTGGACTGGGTTTAGCTTTGGTAAAACAACTTTCACAAAGAATTGGAGCATCAGTGAGGGTTGAATCAACCATAAACGAAGGCACTGAATTTTTTGTTTCGTTCAAGCACAAGTAGTAGAATTTAAAGATGAATAAATCAGATATTGTCAGGCTATCAGTTTTCTCTGCCTTATTACTGTTGGTTTTGATCTTTTACTATAATTTAGGGTTCTTATCGTTCTCATCTGTAAATATAAATGAACAACTTCCCAAACCAAACAAAGTTACTAAAACAACTATAGATACAACGCAAAACATAGGCACAGTTGAATCAGCTAAGAAATTATCACTTGGTTTTGAACTCGTAGGTATAAGAGGTAACAACCCAAAGAGCACAATAATAATATTGGATAAGAACAACTATAAATTGATAGAACAAGGTGACAATATTTCAAATCAAATAAGCTTTTCGCATGTCGAAGGATCAAGGGCCTATTTTTTTGATGGTAAAGACTATACTTTTCTTGATATCATAGGCTCTGAGAAATCTTTCAATCAAGACCGAATAGATCTCATACAGGATTAAAAAAATGAAAAAATTTATTTTTACAGCATTACTGACTCTATCTTTAGCAGCTCAAGATCAAAATATTTTCTATAAAGATGCAGACATTAAGACATTTGCTCAAGATATTGCCTTATTAACTGATAAAACAATTATTTTAGATCCAAGAGTTAAAGGTGTTATTTCTATCTACTCTGATGCACCATTAGATTCAGAATCTATTTGGGAAGTCTTTATATCAACAATGGAAGTTCAGGGTTATAACGTACTTAAGGATGGAGACATATATAGAGTCATTCCATCACAAGAAGGGGTTAAAAATTTCACCGAAAACGGCCAATTCACTGGGTCAATAGGATCTGAAGTAATTAAATTAAGGTTTTCTAGTGCAAAAGATATTGTTAATGCTGTTAAGCCAATTGTCGGAGTTCGTTCATATATTGTGGCTTTAAATAATGATAGAGAGGTTTTAATAGCTGATGATGCAGATAATATTAAGCGAGTTAAAGAAATTATTAGAACTTTAGATTCAGAATTAGATACTAGTATTTCAGATTTTAAACTTAAGAATCTTTCAGCAATTGAAGCGTTAAGGTTAATAAATTCTCTTAAGTCTGATCCAAATACAAGGTTTGATAAGCTTGCAGTCGCTACTTTTCAAGGTTCGAATAAGTTAATTTTTAGCGGTCCTTTAGAAATTGTAACTAGAGCTAAAAGAGTCATTTCTCAATTAGACTTAGATAATAATCTTAATGAAAATACTAAAGTTATATATCTAAATTACTCAAAAGCTGAAGATATACTAAAAATACTTAAAGATGTTTCTGCATCATTTAATCAAGAGCAAAATATTGATTACAAGACAGTCATTACATCACATGAAGAAACCAATTCTATTGTGATCAGATCAAACCCTCAAACAATTAAAACCCTTACTTCAATTGTTGAACAACTTGATATTAGAAGACCTCAAGTATTTGTTGAAGCTATAATTGTTGAAATTTCAGATGAATCAGCCAAAGCCTTAGGTGTAGATACTATCTATTCTGGAAATTCTTCAAATAATACACCTATTGCATTAACAAGATTCCCTTCAACTACTAGCCCAGACTTGCTATCACTTGCAACGGCAGCAGACGATGATTCAGGTTTAGGAGCATCTGCAAGTGCTGCTTCATCTTTATTAGGCACCAGGGGTCTTGTAGCAGGAGTTGGCAATCTTATTGATGGGGAAGATAACTTTGCTATGTTGTTATCTGTCTTAAAGGACGATTCAAATTCAAATATTTTATCAACACCATCGGCTGTAGTTATGGATAATGAAGAGGCATCATTATTGGTTGGTCAAGAAATTCCAGTAACAACAGGAGAATCCTTGGGTACAAATAACCTTACCCCATTCAGAACCACTGCTAGAGAGGAAATAGGCATCAAACTGGAAGTTAAACCTCAAATAAATGAAGCTGATTCAGTAGCCTTATTTATAAGACAAGAAGTCTCTAGTATTGCTGGTTCACAATTACCAAACTCTTCTGATTTAATTACAAATAAAAGAGAAATTGAGACTACAGTACTAGCTGATAATGGAGAAATATTGGTTCTTGGTGGCTTAATAAGTGAAGATATCCAAGAATCTGTAAACAAAGTTCCATTATTAGGCGACTTACCAATCTTAGGAGCGCTCTTTAGATCATCGGCTAAATCCATTCAAGAAAGGAATTTAATGATCTTTTTACGTCCTACAATTTTAAGGGACTCTATCACTACCAAAGACCTATCTGAAGAGAAATTCAATCTCATAAGAGCCAAGCAATTACTCAAAGAAGAAGAAACTAGTGATTAATAATGAATCTACCATTATCTTACAATTACTGTAAAACTAACAAAGTCACTTTGATCAATGAAGATAAAATATCAACTCTTCATATTTGTGGACAGTTAAAACCAACAGTACTGGCATCAATACAAAACTTATTCTTAGAAAAAATTGAGAAACAAGTTCATTCTGATGATGAGTTTGAAAACTTATTAACTGAACTATATACAGATCAATCAGATGAATATGATTTTTCAAATTTTGAGGATTTAGATCTCTTAGATATAGCTAATGCTATCTCTCCATCAGATGATCTTTTAGATGATAAAAATAAAGGCCCAATCATTAAACTTATCAATGCAACGATTACAAAGGCTGTAAAAGCTAGAGCATCTGATATTCATTTAGAACCTTTTGAAAATAAATTAAGTATTAGATTTAGAGTAGATGGGGTTTTAAGAGAAGTTCTTCAATATCAAAAAAATATAACTCAAATGATTATTTCAAGAATTAAGATTATGTCGAAATTAGATATATCGGAGAGAAGACTTCCTCAAGATGGACGAATTTCTATTTCTGTTGGAAAAAGAGATATTGATTTGAGAGTATCAACGTTACCTTCTTCCTTTGGTGAAAGAGTAGTACTTAGAATCTTAGAAAAAGATAAAACTCAAATACAACTAGATCAGCTTGGTTTCTCAGAAGAAATACTTAAAAATTTTCGAAAAAACCTTTCCAAAAATGAAGGTATTATTCTTGTTACAGGTCCTACCGGTTCGGGAAAAACTACATCTTTATATTCAGGATTAAGGGAAATTTCAGATAGATCACAAAATATTTTAACCATTGAAGATCCAGTTGAATACGCACTTGATGGTATTGGACAAACCCAAGTGAATACTAAGACTGGATTAACCTTCGCAAAAGGCCTTAGAGCTATTTTACGTCAGGATCCTGATATAGTTATGGTTGGAGAAATTAGAGATAAAGAAACAGCGGAAATCGCTATTCAAGCAAGTTTAACTGGTCACTTAGTTCTTTCAACAGTACATACAAATAGCGCAGTAAATGCAATTACAAGATTAAGAGATATGGGCATAGAACCATATTTACTTTCATCTAGCTTGGTGTATGTATTATCTCAAAGACTAGTTAGACGTTTATGTTCAGCTTGTAAAGTTTTAGATGATGAATCAAAAAACTCTTTATTAGTAACCCATAAACTAGAAGGTAAGGTTTACAAGGCTGGTGCTTGTGATAAATGTGATAACACTGGTTATAAAGGAAGATTAAGTATCGGGGAGTTCATAAATATTGATGATAAAGTAAGTGAACTAATTCATAATTCTGCATCAGAAAATGAAATATCAGACTACGTATATTCTAATAACAAGAAAATATATGAAAATGGTTTAATTGCTATATCAAAAGGAGAAACATCCTTATCTGAATTAATGCGTGTTACGGAAGATTAATGGCTACATTTAAATACAATGCATTCGATGAAAATGAAAAAAATTCCTCAGGTTTTATAAATGCATCAGATGCAGAAGAAGCCAAACAAATACTTCTAAATAGAGGGTTAAATCCTTTAAAAATTAAATTAAGTAATCAAAAAAAATCTAAGATTAAAATTTCAACCAATCATTTATCTGTTTTTACTAAACAAATGTCAGCGTTATTGAGTGCTGGCACACCAATTGAGAAATGTTTATTGCTTCTAAGCAAACAATCATCAAATTCTAAATTCTCTCAAATTTTATTGGATATTAATGAGGATATAACTGAGGGCAATAATCTAAGTTCAGCAATGAAGAAATACCCATCTGTCTTTGATGAGATATACACATCAACCATTTATGCAGGAGAAACATCAGCTTCTTTGCCAGAAGTTTTCCTTGATCTATCTATATATTTAGATAAAGAGGCAAAAATTAGATCTCAAGTAGTTGGTGCTTTAGTGTACCCAGCTGTTCTTTTTATTGTGTCTATAGCTGTTATTTATTCTTTGCTTAGTTTTGTTCTTCCCCAAGTAGTTGAGCAATTTGTCAGTTCAAATGTAGAGCTACCAGTTCTGACACAGTCTTTATTATATTTTTCTGAGATCTTTCCAGTTATTTTATTTTGTATCCTTTTTGTTATTGCCTTCATATACCTAGTACAAGTCACAAAATTTGTTTCTAGCAAAAGACAACAAACAATATCTTGTTATTTTCTTTCTGTCCCTTTAATAGGTCAGATTATTTTATATGATCAGACTGCCAGATTCTGTTCTTCTATGAGATTAATGACTA
>MDTA01028254.1_pt1 | contig 12199 bp, 8 predicted proteins | sample 811151 | NCBI WGS metagenome assembly MDTA01 (sample SAMN05326648, study PRJNA326480) | marine metagenome | isolation source: seawater | place: Indian Ocean: South | collected 2010
CGGGCGATGATGGCTTTTTGCAGGATGTCGCCAAACACTGGCGCTTTCAGTGATATCCGCTCGATGAAATGCCGGAAGGCGCGGACGCGTTTCTTGCCTTCCATGAAGGCATAAATCGTACCGCCAATAGCCCCAAATATGGCCCACCAGTAACTGACAAATATGTCCGACATGTTGACGACAAACAGCGTCATGGCTGGCAGGTCGGCGCCGAAGTCCTGGAACAGCGTCTGGAACTGCGGTATCACGAAAATCATCAGGACCGCGGTCACAACGAACGCCATGATTAACACGGCTGCTGGGTAAAACAGCGCTTTCTTGATCTTGCCTTTGATGGCCTCGGTCTTCTCGAGGTATGTGGCAATCTTGTTCATCAGGTCTTCGAGAATACCGGCTGCTTCACCCGCGGCTACCAGAGCCACAAACAAATCATCGAAATGCAGCGGGTGCTTTTTGAGCGCGTCGGCCAGATGGTTTCCAGCCTCGACATCGGCTTTGATGCTGAGGATCAGTTGCTGCATGTTCACGTTTTCGTGGCCACGCCCGACGATCTCGAACGATTGCACCAGTGGCACACCCGAGGACATCATTGTGGCCATCTGACGGCTGAAGACAGCGATGTCTTTCGGGACAATCTTCTTGCCGCCGCCGGAACCAAATAGCGGCTTTGGCTTCTTGCGGACACGGGTCGGGTTGATGCCCTGACGTCGCAGCATCGCCTTGACCTGCGCCTCACTGGCACCGGACATCTCATTGCGAACTGTTTTGCCCGTCTTGTCTTTCCCTTCCCAGACGAACATTTCGTTCTTGAGTGCAACTTCTGCCATCGGTTGTCTACTCCACCGTTACCCGGTTCATTTCGTTAATATCGATAAAGCCGTCCTTGACCTTTTTGATCGCGGACATTCGCAGGTCTGGCACACCCTCGCGCAGCGCCTGGTCACCAATCTCGATCGCATTGCGGCCTTCCATCACCATACGCTTCATCTCGTCCGAGACGGGCATGACCTGATAGATACCAACCCGGCCTTTGTAGCCGGCGTTACATAGCTCGCAGCCGTCTGGATTGGCTTCATACAAAGTTAAACCGCTATCGATGTCCTCTTCTGTGAACTCTTCCGCAACCAGGGCCTCTTTTGGCACATTGACTGGACGTTTGCAGTTACCGCAAAGACGACGTCCGAGTCGTTGCGCGGTAATCACATTGACAGCGGTGGCAATGGCAAAAGGCTTGATGCCCATGTCCACCATACGAGTCAGTGTCTGCGGCGCATCGTTGGTATGCAGGGTTGACATGACCATGTGACCCGTCTGCGCGGCCTTGATGGCGATGTTGCCAGTACCGAGGTCACGAATCTCACCTACCAGAATGATGTCCGGATCCTGGCGCAGGAAGGCTTTGAGTGCCTTATCGAAAGTCATGCCGGTACGCTCATCCACCTGCACCTGGTTGACACCCGGTAGGTTGATTTCGACCGGGTCCTCAGCGGTTGAGATGTTGATATCGGGCTGGTTCAGCAGATTGATGCCGCTATACAAAGACACGGTTTTGCCGCTACCGGTTGGCCCGGTCACCAGGAACATCCCGTACGGCTTGTGGATGTTCTCCAGGAATATCTTCAGCTGAAAATCCTCGTACCCCAGCGCTTCCAGCGGGATACTCATGCTCGAGTCCAGGATACGCAGCACGGACTTTTCGCCAAACAGCGTGGGGCAGGTACTGACACGGAAGTCGACCGCCTTGGTCTTGGACAGCTTCAGCTTGATGCGGCCGTCCTGCGGAACGCGGCGCTCCGACACGTCGAGTCGCGCCATCACCTTGATACGCGACGCGATTTTCATCGCGAGCGCGAGCGGCGGACGAGCCATCTCTGTTAGCACACCGTCAATACGGTATCGGACTCGACAGAATTTTTCGTACGGCTCGATGTGTACATCCGAGGCGCCCTTCTTGATGGCGTCAATCAGGATCTTGTTGACGAATCGCACCACCGGTGCGTCGTCTATATCCGATGATTCGTCCGTCTGGGTCTGTTCCTCGGCAACTTCCAGGTCGTCCAGATACTCGAGATCTTCGTCGCCGCCGAGGTCCGACATTGACGTATCCGCGGCCTCCAGCGTCCGTTCGATCGTTGTCTGCAGCTTGTCGTCTTCGCAAACAATCGCCTCAACCCTAATACCGGTATTGAACTTGATTTCGTCCAGTGCCTGCAGGTTGGTCGGATCCGAGACGCCGACAAAAAGACGGTTCCCGCGTTTGTACAACGGCAGCGCATGGTGTTGCCGAACAAGCTTTTCGTTGACCAGCTTGACGACGTCAACATCAAGTTCCAGCGCGGAGATGTCGACCAGTGGGGTGCCAAACTCTTCAGCTGCCGCCTGGGCAATGTCGCGGGCGGCCGCCAGTTTGCGCTCGACAACGTGGGTGACGAACGGTATCCCCTCGTCGACCGCTGCCTGCTGCGCTTCGACCGCCTTCTCTTCTTCCAAGACGCCGTCCAGCACCAATTTGCGCGCCAGACCGCCCAGATGAATACGCTCAGAAGTAACGGCCATAATGCGCCCTGCTCGAGGTGGACCGCGCGCGCGCCACGCGGCGCGCGCGTACTCCCTACATACTAGTCCGTCAGGCGCAAAATTTCCTAGCCTTTGCAGGCGCGACATTTCCTGGCCTTCGGGACTGAATTTCTCGCGGGAATGCGGGTTGTGCTTGCGCGGAAAATCCAACCAGGCTGGTAACTTGCGGTGCTCGGACGCTGTTGCCTCAGGCGGCGACCGCAGCATTTCCGGACAGTTGCAAGGCCCCGTCGACCGCCGATATGGCGATGGTATCGCCAGGTACGTAACGGCCGCCCAGAATCGCGCTTGCCAGCGGATTCTCGAGCTGTGTCTGGATGGCCCGCTTGAGGGGTCTCGCCCCGTACACCGGATCGAAGCCCACTTGCGCCAGGTGATCCAACGCCGCATCGTCGAGCGTAATGGCTAAATCCCGCTCCGCGAGACGGGCCCGCAGACTCTGCAACTGAATCTCCGCAACGGCGCGGATGTGCTCCAGCGCGAGCGGGTGAAATACGACCAGTTCGTCGATCCGGTTGATGAATTCGGGTCGGAAATGTCCCCCAACGACCTGCATGACCGCGGATTTGATCGCCGCGTAGTCGCCGCTTTCCGCGTGGTGTTGAATCTGCTCGGATCCGAGATTGGACGTCATGACTATGACGGTATTGCGAAAATCGACGGTCCGACCCTGGCCATCCGTCAGCCGGCCATCTTCCAGTACCTGTAGCAGAATGTTGAAGACTTCCGGGTGGGCTTTTTCCACCTCATCCAGTAGCACTACGGAATAAGGGCGGCGGCGCACAGCTTCCGTCAGATAGCCGCCTTCCTCGTAGCCCACATAGCCCGGCGGGGCGCCGATCAGGCGCGCCACGGAGTGTTTCTCCATGAATTCGGACATGTCGATGCGCACGATGGCGTCTTCGGTGTCAAACAGGAAAGCCGCCAGGGCTTTGGTCAATTCCGTCTTCCCGACGCCGGTTGGACCGAGGAACAGGAAAGACCCGTTTGGGCGTTTCGGATCCGCCAAGCCCGCGCGGGCACGGCGGATGGCATCCGCCACGGATGTGACTGCCTCGTCCTGACCCACAACACGTTTATGCAGCGTGTCTTCCATGCGCAGCAGCTTCTCGCGTTCGCCCTCCATCATTTTCGCAACCGGGATGCCCGTCCATTTGGCAACGATTTCCGCGATTTCCTCCTCGCCTACCGAGTTCCGCAGCAACCGGGTATCGCCGTCTTCCTGCGCGGCCGCCGCTGACAACTGTTTCTCCAGTTCCGGGATACGGCCGTACTGGAGCTCCGACATGCGGGTCAGATCGCCCGCGCGGCGCGCCGTTTCGAGTTCAATACGGGCATTTTCCAGAGACTCTTTGACGTGCTGGGTGCCCAGCACAGACGCTTTCTCCGACTTCCAGACCTCGTCCAGGTCGGCGTACTCGCGTTCCAGCGCGAGGATGTCGTCGTCCAGCTTCTGCGCGCGTTCGCGCGAGGCGTCGTCCGTCTCCTTGTGCAAGGCTTCACGTTCGATCTTCAGCTGAATCAGCCGCCGGTCGAGCCGATCCATCGCTTCCGGCTTGGAATCAATTTCCATGCGGATCGCGCTTGCCGCCTCGTCGACCAGATCGATGGCTTTGTCGGGGAGCTGCCGGTCGCTGATGTAGCGGTGCGAGAGCGTCGCAGCCGCGACCAGCGCCGGGTCGGTGATATCGACCCCGTGGTGGACCTCGTAACGTTCTTTCAAGCCTCGCAGGATGGCGATGGCGTCTTCCACATTGGGTTCATTGATCAGAACTTTCTGGAACCGGCGTTCCAGTGCTGCGTCTTTTTCGATGTACTGGCGATACTCATCCAGCGTGGTGGCGCCGATACAGTGCAATTCGCCGCGTGCGAGCGCGGGCTTAAGCATGTTGCCGGCATCCATCGCGCCATCCGCCTTGCCGGCACCCACCACGGTGTGTAATTCATCAATAAACAGGATCACCCGGCCTTCTTGTTTAGCCAGATCGTTCAGGACCGCTTTCAAACGCTCTTCAAACTCGCCGCGAAATTTGGCGCCGGCGATGAGCGCACCCAGGTCCAGAGACAACAGGCGCCGGCCACGTAAGCCCTCTGGCACCTCCTCATTGACAATACGTTGTGCCAGCCCTTCCGCAATGGCGGTCTTGCCAACGCCGGGTTCCCCGATCAGCACGGGGTTGTTTTTGGTGCGGCGGGCGAGCACCTGGATGGTTCGGCGAATCTCGTCGTCACGTCCGATCACCGGGTCCAGCTTGCCCTGCTCGGCGCGCTCAGTCAGATCGATCGTGTAACGCTCCAGCGTCTGCCTGGATTCCTCGGCATTTGGATCAGCGACGGATTCTCCGCCGCGGAGCGCTTCGATTGCTGCCTTCAGTGCTTTTTGGTCAGCGCCCTGTGCGCGCAACAACTCACCCAGCGAGTTCTTCTGTGTGCTCGCGCCGAGGACAAACAGTTCCGTCGAGACGAACTGGTCGTTGTGCTGCTGGGCGAGCTTGTCCGCGAGATTCAGCGCGCGATTCAGGTCATTGGATACCTGTACGTCGCCGGCGACGCCGTCAACCTGCGGCAATCGGTCCAGCGCCTTGCCCAGCTCCGAGCGAATGCCGTTGACGTTCGCCCCCGCCTGGGCCAGTAAATGCCGGGTTGTGCCGCCTTGCTGGTCCAGCATGGCCGTCAGCACGTGTAGCGGCTCCATGTATTGGTGGTCGCGCCCAACCGCCAGACTCTGCGCGTCTGCGATCGCCGCTTGGAACTTGGTTGTCAGTTTGTCCAGGCGCATGGGTTGCGCTCCTATGCCATTTGAACTTCTCGATTGGCGAACTAGTTTTGGGCTCGGGCGCGCTCTTCAAGACCCTCTGTACGTGGCGAGCTACTCAGGACTCGCGCCAGATTAGGGTTGCCATACGCCCGGTCACTCCGTCCCTGCGGTAAGAATAGAACTGTAGCGCGTCCGCATGCGTGCACCAGCCACCACCGCTTATGCTGGCGAGGCCCAGAGTGCGCAGTCGCTGACGCGCGAGTCCAGCCAGATCCGCGCGCCAATGACCCGGTCGGGTCGCTGCAAAATGTTCCACGGCGGCGCGGTCGTGGCGCACAAACGCGTCACGGACCTCAGCACCCACTTCGTAGTTAGCCTGACCGATACAAGGGCCCAGCCAGGCGATGATGCCGGTGGCAGGCCCACCGAGACGTGCACAGGTCGCCTCCAGGACGCCGGCACTCAGGCCACGCCAGCCCGCATGCGCCGCAGCGACCTGTTCACCGTCCTCGGTACAGAAAAGAACCGGCATGCAATCTGCGGTCATGACCGCACATACGGCTCCAGGCTCGAGGCTAAAGCTGGCGTCCGCCTGCATGCCGCGTGAGGACGCTGACGCCGGCACACACAACGTGCCATGCACTTGCGATAACCAGACCGGTTCCGCGGGCATCGTGGCTGCATCGCTGACGATGCGGCGGTTTGCCTTGACATTGTCAATGTCGTCGCCACTGCCAAAGCCCATATTCAAGCCTGCGTAAGGGCCTTCGCTCACGCCTCCGAGGCGGGTGGTCGATAACGCTTGGATGTTGGCTGGCGCCGGCCATTCCGGGCGTATCAGTTCGAGTTCGGACTGATGCATCTACGATTTCTCCTACGACATTTCGGTCGCGCCGGCGTCTGTTAGCCTCAAGATCTCGAGCAAGCCCGTGATATCAGCCGGGACCGGTGCTGTGTAAGTCACTTCCTCGCCGCTGCGGGGATGCACAAACGCGAGCGTGCGTGCGTGCAGGGCCTGACGGGCAAAACGTTGTACATGTTCCATCGCGGCGGGTGCCAGTCCCGCAACCGCGCGCGTTCGCCCGGCATAGGCAGTGTCGCCGACCAACGGGAATCCCACGTGCGCCATGTGGACGCGAATCTGGTGCGTGCGGCCCGTGCTGAGTCGAACCCGCAAAGCTGCAAAATGCGCGAACTTTTCCGCTACCCGAAAAGTTGTCAGAGCCGGGCGACCACCGCCAACAACGGCCATCCGCGTACGTACCTTCGGGTGGCGTCCTATCGGCGCATCGATGGTGGCGCCTGCGGTGGGTATGCCCCGCACGATGGCAAAATACTCGCGCCGCACCTCGCGTGCCGCGAGAGCCGCCACCAGGTGCTGATGGGCCAGCTCTGAGCGCGCTGCGACCATGATGCCGGTGGTATCTTTATCCAGACGGTGCACAATGCCGGCACGCGGCAAAGCGCGTACCTCCGGGAACTTCGCCAGGAGCGCATTGACTAACGTGCCGTCTGCGTTGCCGGCGCCTGGGTGGACAACAAGCCCCGCGGGTTTGTTGATGACAATCACATCATCGTCCACGGCGATTACATCCAACGGCAGGGATTGTGCGACCCAGTCGCTCGGGTCGCGCTCCGTGAATGTGACGGACACTTGTTCTCCGCCTTGTACGCGCGCCGAAGGTTGCCAGAGCGCGCCATCCAGCGTGATTGCGCCGTTGCGCAGCAGCGACTGCACGCGGGCGCGGGATAATTCAGGGATCAGGCTGGCCAGAGTCGCGTCCACGCGCTGCCCGGTGGCCTTATATGGAACGTCGAACACGGATACCCGTGTTGATGGCCCGCACTGGTCCGATACGGTAGACTTTTCCTTTTGTGTCACAGGCTTACGGCCATATGTTTACACGCATGTCTCACGCCGCTGGATACCTCTGCAACGCGAGCATTCGCGGCGTTCTACTTGTTGGTGTGATCGTTGTGTCCGTCTCAGCGTGCGGACTGTTTGACAAGGAAGAGGATGTTACCCGCAATTGGTCCGCGCAGCGCCTGTATTCGGCTGGCAAGACGGAGTTGGAGGGCGGCAACTGGCCTACCGCCATCGAATTCTACGAAAAGCTCGAGACGCGGTATCCGTTTAACCCATTCACGATGCAAGCTCAGTTGGAGACCGCTTACGCCTACTACAAGGTGAGTGAGCCGGCTTCTTCCGTGGCTGCCGCGGACCGCTTCATCAAACTGTATCCGCAGCATCCGAGCGTCGATTACGCTTACTACATCAAAGGCTTGGCACAGTTCGACCAGGGACGAGGTTTCCTGGACCGGCTGTCGCAGCTCGACCCTTCGCAACGTGATCCGGGGGCCGCTCTGGAGTCTTTCGAAGATTTCTCGGAGTTGGTGCGACGGTTCCCGAACAGTCGGTATGCCAAGGACGCTCGCACGCGCATGCTGTTCTTACGTAACAATCTCGCCAAACACGAAGTGCACGTAGCCAACTACTATATGCGCCGCAAGGCGTTTGTAGCTGCCGCTAACCGTGCCAAGTACGTCATCGAAAACTATGATCGCTCACCTGCAGTACCGGAAGCGTTGGTAATCATGGCGAAGGCTTATCGCATCCTTGGACTTGAGAATCTGAGCGAAGATGCGGTGCGAGTCCTGGAGCTGAACTACCCGGATCATCCCGGCTTGCAGGAAGTTGACACGCTGAATTTGAATTGAGGCCGTGGAGTCTTGTTAGCAGTCAGGTCGTTGACAAGGCCCAGGCTGAACAGTTGGATAAGTCTGGGAAGGCGGGTCAGACCGAGGCTTCGTCCAACTCGCCCGTTCGAATGCGAACGACCGTCTCCACTGCGGACACAAATATTTTCCCGTCGCCAATCTTGCCAGTGCGTGCCGCTTCCGTAATCGCTTCGATACACCCTTCTACCTGCGCTTCCGTGACCACAATTTCAATCCGGACCTTGGGTAGGAAATCCACGGCGTATTCAGCACCGCGGTACAGTTCCGTATGACCTTTCTGGCGGCCGAAGCCCTTGACTTCGGTTGCCGTCATGCCCGTGATGCCAATTTCAGACAGGGCTTCACGCACGTCGTCCAACTTGAAAGGTTTGATGATGGCTTCGATCTTCTTCAATGTTGGGCCCTGAAGGTGGTTGGGAAACTTGAGTCTGCGGGAGTGTACCCGAGTTCCCGCCCGCGCGCCGAGCGTTGCGAGCGCGGGCGGGGCATTCCATTGGTTGCGCGCGCCAGGCGGGTTTGCGAGCCTTACCGCATCGAGGATCAACGTTTAAGAGGGGCGGCGTGATGAATGGAGCGGCGATAACATTCGCATCTGTTCCTGCGAGTGTTCCGCGCGATCAGGACTGGCTGCCGTTCGCCTACCTCGCTACGTACCGTCTGGTGCTGGCGACGTTGTTCGCTACGTTGACCTTCAGTGGCGTTGCTCCGCGGCCGCTGGGGGACCACAGCCCGTTCCTGTTCGCCGTCGTCAGCGCGGGTTATCTGGTTGTCGCAATTGTGGGCGCTTTCGCCGCGGTCCGACGGCAACCCGGATTCCAGACACAACTGGTGGGTGCCACGTCGATAGACATTTGCATCCTGAGCGTCTTGATGTTCGCGAGCGGTGGCGTCGCCTCCGGATTTGGTCTGCTGCTCGTGGTAGCCGTTGCTGGTGGAAGCCTGCTGAGCCATGGTCGGGTCGCGTTCGGTTTTGCGGCACTCGCGTCACTGACGGTGCTGGTGCAGCAGATGATGCTTGCGACCGGGGCCTGGGTGCCCGCCTCGGATTACACCAACGGTGGCATGCTGGGTCTCGCGTTTTTTGCCACCGCGGCGCTCGCACATCTGTCGGGGCAACGCCTGCGCGTCAGTGAAGACATGGCGGAGCGTACGGCGGTTGACCTTGCCAACCTTGCGCAGGTGAACGATCACATCATTCAGCGTATGCAGTCCGGCGTGCTGGTCATTGATGGTGCGTACAACGTGCGCTTCATCAACAGTGCGGCGGAGGCGCTGCTGGGTTCGGACGTGAAGCCGGGTGGACATCTGAGGCACTACTCGAGCGAGGCGATGGGATTGCTCGAGAGATGGGAGAAGGATCAGACGATGTCCTCTTACGCCATGAGCGAGCCCGCCAACGACGTCAGCCTGATCATTTCTTTCGCATCCATTGGCGGGCGCAATACTGATGGGGTGGTGGTTTTTCTGGAGGACGCATCTGCCATGTATCAGCGTGCTCAGCAGTTGAAGCTGGCGTCCCTTGGAAGGCTGACGGCCAGTATCGCACACGAGGTGCGCAACCCGCTCGCGGCCATCAGCCACGCGGGCGAGTTGTTGGGTGAAGTGCCAACGCTGGAAGCGGCGGATGCGCGCCTCACCGAGATCATCAACAGCAACTGCAAGCGCGTGAATGAAATAATCGAGAGCGTTCTGGAGCTTAGCCGCCGCCGTTCGCCATGCCTGGAGCGGCTGCAGTTGCGCGACTGGCTTGTGGATTTTGTCAAGGACCTGGATCAAGTCAACAACGTGGACATCGACTTATTGCGCACTGGTATGACGGTATGTTTCGACAAAGGGCAATTGCGACAAGTGGTAGGGAATCTCGTGGAGAACGCGTTGCGCCACGCGGGTGAAGACGCCCGCATTACGCTGTCAGGACGCCTCAATCCTGATACCGGCCGTCCATATCTGGATATTGTCGACAATGGTCCCGGATTGGACCTGGAACACGCAGAGCATATTTTCGAGCCGTTTTTTACGACCCGCGCAGAAGGTACCGGTCTGGGTCTCTACATCGCGCGGGAACTGTGTGAGGCCAATCAGGCGAGCCTTGCGTGGGTACCAGTGACCGGCGAGACACGCTTTCGGCTGACATTTTCCGATCCGCGTCGCCAGGGGCATGTGCAATGAACCCAACCCGCGCGCTCATCGTGGATGACGAGCCCGATATCCGGGAACTTATCAGCATGACCCTGACCCGCATGGATGTCACCTGCACGGACGCGGACTGCCTCAGTTCCGCACGCCGCGTATTGAAGGATCAGGCGTTTGATCTCTGTCTGACAGACATGCGCTTGCCCGATGGATCGGGGTTGGAGCTGGTACACGAGATCCAGTCGAGCGGTGATTCCATGCCGGTGGCCGTCATCACCGCGCACGGCAACGTGGAGGCCGCGGTTGATGCGCTGAAGGCTGGTGCATTCGACTTTGTCTCGAAGCCGGTCGAACTTCGCACACTGCGCAACCTGGTCAGCACGGCACTAAAACTCTCGCAACAAGGCACGGATAACGCCGCGGTCGCGGCCAACAAGTTGATCGGAGAGTCTGTCGGCATCCAGCAAACCCGTGAGCGCACCGTAAAACTCGCGCGAAGTCAGGCGCCGGTCTACATCAGCGGCGAGTCGGGTGTTGGCAAGGAACTGGTCGCGCAATTGATACATGCCCAAGGCCCGCGCGCGTCGAAACCGTTCGTACCCGTGAACTGCGGGGCAATTTCGCCTGACCTGATTGAAAGCGAACTGTTTGGGCACAAGAAGGGCAGCTTCACCGGCGCCCATGCGGACAATGCCGGTCTGTTCCAGGCTGCCGAAGGCGGGACGTTGTTTCTGGATGAGGTAGCTGAACTGCCGCTGAAGATGCAGGTCAAGCTACTGCGAGCGATCCAGGAGAAGGCGGTGCGGCCGGTTGGCGCAAACGCCGAGGTGAAAGTTGACGTACGCATCCTGTCCGCGACGCACAAGGATCTTGAAGCTCTGGTAGCTCTTGGGGAGTTTCGTCAGGACTTGTTCTACCGGGTGAATGTGATCGAACTGAACGTGCCGCCACTGCGGGATCGGACGGAGGATATTCTGCTGCTGGCCGAACATTTCCTGCGACTGTGGGCCTTGCCGGACCAGCCTCCGCCAACCTTGAGTGACGTGGCAAAGCAGGTGCTCACCAGCTACACCTTCCCCGGCAACGTCCGCGAACTGGAGAACATCCTGGAGCGTGCGATGACGTTGTGTGACGGCGCGGTCATCGAAGCGGATGACTTTGGCCTCAGGCCGCCCGCTGGTGCGACATCCGACGAAGATGACAAAAACATGGCGTTCGGTGAGGAGTCACTGGATGATTTCTTGGCGCAGGTAGAGATACGCACGATAACCGATGCGCTGGAACAAGCAGGCGGTAACAAGTCGGCTGCAGCGCGTTTGTTGGGCCTCAAACTTGGGGCTTTTCGTTATCGAATGCAGAAACTGGGCATGGACGAGTGAGCACCGCCTACAGACTTGTTGAAATTCAACAGGTAAGTGGTTGAGGTTCAACAGGTCATGACTCGCAAAAGTGCCTAAAGAGTGTCGGTTTCGAGTTGATTCAGTGATGCAGTTGGCACCGTGGGCACGTTAACATCAGCACAGCAGGCTGGCATGAATCATGCTTGGAAAAAATTGTAGCAGCGTGCGGGACGGCCGACAGTTTGGTCGAATTGGAAGCCGCTTTGTTGCGCGCGATGCCAAACACGTAAGACGTGATCAAAAATCACGAGTTAAGTTAAGGAGATCTCAATGAAATCAGCACAACAGGGTTTTACCCTTATCGAGCTCATGATCGTTGTGGCTATCATCGGCATCCTGGCCGCAGTAGCGATTCCGGCGTACCAGGACTACACCATTCGCGCCAGGGTCCAGGAGTCTGTCAACATGTCTAGTCCGGCGCGTACTGCCCTCGGTATTGCCTGCTCTGAAGGCAACCTGACTAACGGGCTGACGAACAATAGTACTGACATTGGCTTGCCAGATGCAGTCAGTATCACCAGCCAATACACGACTAGTGTGACCGTTGAAGCACAAAGTGTTGCAGCTGCCACCGTTACGATCGTTACCCAGA
>MDTA01111381.1_pt1 | contig 12199 bp, 10 predicted proteins | sample 811151 | NCBI WGS metagenome assembly MDTA01 (sample SAMN05326648, study PRJNA326480) | marine metagenome | isolation source: seawater | place: Indian Ocean: South | collected 2010
CTAATGTATAAAATAAAATATTATAAAGCTGATTCTAATATTGTAAATCATGAAACACGAATTATTGATGCTATTAAGGCTTTAAACACTTTAAAATTAAAAGTTTTGTTGGTTGTTAACGATGATGAGAAACTCATAGGAACAATTACTGACGGCGATATTAGAAGAGCTCTCCTCAAGAGTGAGAATTTAAACTTGAAATGTAGTAAAGTAATGAACACTAAGCCTTTGTATGTTGAAGAGAGAGTACCCTCGGAGATATATAAATTAATTCTAAAATGCGGCTTTCCTATACCCATAATTGACAATAAAAGTCGAAGAGTTAGTAGTTTATGCAACATACAAACTATAAAAGATAAAATAATACCAAACACAATTGTTATTATGGCTGGAGGAAAGGGTGAGAGACTTTTGCCCCTTACAAAAAAAACTGCTAAACCCATGTTACCAATAAGAGAAAAACCCTTGATTCATGAAATAGTAGATAATATCAAGTCATACGGATTTAAGAATATAGTCATATCGGTCAACTATCTGGCAAAACAACTTATTGATTATTTTGGCAATGGCAGTAAATTTGATGTAAATATTGAATACTTAATTGAAAAAAAACCGCTTGGTACAGCTGGATCACTGTCCTTACTTAAAACAAGTCTAGATAATCCTGTAATTATTATAAACGGTGATGTTCTGACTAATCTGAATCTATTAAAACTTTTAGACTTTCATCAATCAAAAAAAGCGCTTATCACGATGTGTGTTGCTAACTATAGTGTGTCAATTCCATATGGCACAATATCCGCTAAAGGGTTTAGAATATCGAAAATTATAGAAAAGCCTACAGAAAACTATTTAGTGAACGCTGGAATTTATGTGGTTAACAAATCAGTAATTAATAAAATAAAGAAAAACTCAGCAATAAATATGACCGATCTTGTAGAAAAATATCTTAAAAAAAATCAAGTCAATGCATATCCTATATTTGAAGATTGGACAGATATTGGATCAATGAATGACTATCTCAAAATAAGATCAAAGGGGATTAAGTAATCAATAAAATCACAATTCAACCAAAATTTTCATATAGAAAATTAGCAAGCTCTATTTTTAAAAAGAAAACTAGTCACATTGATTCCTATTATGAATCTGGTAGTCATTCTTTATCTTGCATAATAGATAAGATAAGAGAAATAGATTGTGCAGATAAAATATATATTCCAAGCTTTGTATGTCAAGATGTGATTAATGTACTATCGACTAAAAATTTAGAAATAAGATTTTACGAAATAAATAAAAATCTAGATATAAAAGAAGATTCAATAAATTTATCTGCTATAAATAGCAAGACAATTATTTTAATTATAAATTATTTTGGGTTTCCATCTAATTGGGATTATATTAAAAATATTAAAAATACAACTAGATGTATTATTATTGAGGATAATTGTCATACATTAAATTCTACCTACCATGGAAAAGAGCTAGGCAAATATGGAGACATCTCATTTAATAGTCTAAGAAAAGTTTTGCCTGTCTTGTCAGGGTCAATAATTAAATGTAATAATAATAAATATTTATTAGAAAATCATGCAACAACATTTCCAAACATTTCTCAAATCAAATATTCACTCCGTGGTATTAAAAAATTATCAAACAAAGTACCTCTGCAGTCACAATCATCTAATTATAAATTTTCTGCTATTGATATCTTCTCTAAAATTATATACTCAAAGCATTATTTTAATCACTCGAAAATAAAAAAAAGAAGGATTGCGAACTTCAAATTTTGGAATGATTATGTGACGAGTAAAGGTCTAATGAATATTATTAACATACAAAATCTTGATAATGTAATTCCATATGCATTTCCCTGTATTGCCAAAAATCATAATGAGACACAAAAATGGATTGAATGGGGGTATTCGAATAATATTGTGATTATTGAATGGCCAAATTTATCAGAAAAGATGACTATGGGAATAGATTCATTGAAAAATGTATTACTTTTTCCAGTCAATGATCAATACATATTAACTGCTGATGCCATATCACATGAATTTTAAATCAGTAGTTAAAGAGTGTGCTGGTATGATTTATTATCATACTTTCAGAAAATTCCATAACATTCAAGGTAATAGATCCTTAATATATCATGCTTTTGGAACTAGATTAAAACATGATACATATGGAATAAGTATAAAAATTCAAAATTTTAAAGAGCATATAAGATACTTGAAAGATAATTATAAAATTATTTCAGCGACTAGTTATTCTAAATATAATGCTGACTCAGTCTCTATTACAATAGACGATGGATATAAAGATACTCTTAGAGCAATAGAAGTACTGGATCATTATAAGATCCCTTCGACTATATTCATTACTAGTAATTTCATAAATCAACATAATTATCTAACAGAGAAAGATCTTTGTGAGATTTCAAAATCAAAATTATTTACTATTGGAGCTCATGGATCATCACATAAGAAACTTGGTACTTTAAACACCACAGAACAGCACAACGAATTAAAAAAAAGCAAAATAAGAATTGAGGAAATAATCAATGAGAAAATTAATTCCGTCTCTTATCCTCATGGTTCTTATAATTCGAATATATTTGCTATCCTAGATAATTTAGAGTATCAATATGCATTTTCTAGCATTAAGGGCCTGAATAATGTATCCACAAATAAATATTTACTAAGGAGAAGTGAGATTATTAGTACAGATAAAGTAAAAGATTTAAATAAAAAAATTAAAGGTTTCTATGACTTCTATTAATCTAAATCTAAGATTTGTTATTCAATCACTTTTTTTCTTAATGATGTTCGGAACGATATTAAGAGGTTACGCGGGAACAATTTATGGAGTATTTGAATTTCTTTTTATAATAATAGTTTTAACATTATCTGTTTTATATTTTGCTGATAAATATAAAATTGATAATTTCAACTATTATTCCTATTTTTATTTATTCTTTTTATTTTATTTAATTAGCCATCTTCTTATAGCGATAATTGCAAGATATTTAACTTATGATGTAAGCTTATATAGCTTTATTCTTGCTGGATTATATGAATTTAAAATTGCATCATTTGCTTTTTTCTTTCCTTTTATTTATTTTATGATCAACAAAGAAAATCAATACAAGTTTGAGAACTTTCTAAGTTTCTTATTAAAAATTTCAATTGCATATACAATAATCGAGCAATTATTATCTCTAGTTGGTTTTAGAGAAATCTTTTTGATATATATGCAGGGTGTAATACATGAAATTCACAACGTATACTCAACAAGATTAGGGATGTATCGAGTTTTTGGGTTAGTCGGTTCACCTCATATACTTGGAGTACTCCATGTAATTGGTCTTGTATATATGTTCTATCGCAAAGATAAGATTTGGACGCTTTTGAGTTTCATAGCAGTTATTTTTAGCACATCAATAACAGCTTATGGGGTTCTTGTAGCAATAATAGGTCTTTATTTGATTTATACAAAACAGCACTTGATTATATTTGTTTCATTACTTTTAAGTATCATTATTGGAATATTTATGTATCAGAGATTAGATTATATTTTGAGTATTAACCATCTGGCTGAATATGCTGACGCCCATCCATTTGATCTTTTTATTCATCAGATATACGGATACTATGAACTAATAACCAATGTAGTAGATCCTGTGACTTATGCTCGAATTGAAACGGGGCCATTAAATTTAGTGATTAACTATTATAATCAAAATCCAGAAGAGTTAATATTTGGCAAAGGAATGATGTATACATTTGAAACTCGACATTATGATTTGGTGCAAATATTTAATTATAAGGTATTTACCGATCAATATACTCAAGAAAGCTCAGATTTTTATATTTTGAATTTTTTTGAACAGTTTGGAATTATAGGTATTTTATTATTACTCATGAACTTTTTTTTATTACCATATCTTAAAATGAATGAATATAATATACATCATGTACTTATTTTAAATGCTTTTATAATTTCAACTGTACATTATTCTCCAGTAGCATCACCAATCTTAATGATTTTCATTGGATACAGCATCTATTCGTTATTTTTTATCACTAAAGAGAGCAAATAAATGAATAATCTTACTGCAATAATTTTGTGCGGAGGTAAAGGAATGAGGTTAAGACCCTTAACAAATGATATTCCTAAGCCTTTGGTAGAAATTAATGATAAACCAATTCTCTATTATATAATCAATCATTTAATGAAATATGAAATAAAGGATTTGATTATAGCGACAGGCTATAAATCAGAAATGATAGAAACATTTATGAAAAATAATTTTTCTAACATTAAATATACAATAGTTAACTCAGGTGATGTAAATATTCTAAAAAGAGTAAAAGACTGTATGGAGTATATAAATAATGATTTTCTTCTTTGTTACGGAGATACAATTTCAAATGTTAATATTAAGGAACTAATTAGTTTTCAAAAAACAGAAGGTAATTTAGTTACTATAACATCTTACCCAATTACAATACCATTTGGAGTTATGAAATTAAATGAAAATAAAATTGTTGAGTCATTCAATGAAAAACCAACTCTACAAAGTGTTATGAATATTGGTTATTATTATTTTCCAAAAAATCAATTTGATCTAATTAAGAGTAATGATGATCTTATTGATGTTATTAATAAATTAATTGAAAAAAAATTACTAAGATGCTTTGAACACAATCAAATTCATATTACCATAAATACATTATCAGAACTTGAATATGCAGAAAAAAATATTACACAAATATTCTAAATCATCATATTGGAAGGGCAAAACAGTTCTTATTACTGGTGTAAATGGATTTATTGGAGGTAATTTATCAAAAAAACTCATATCATTAGGGGCTAAAGTCGTAGGTATAGCAAATAAATTCTCAAAAAATAAATTTTTAGAATACGAAAAAATTGATAAAAAGATAAAATTTTATAAATTAGATCTTAAATCATATAATTCTATAAGATATATTCTAACTAATCATAAAATTGACATTTGTTTTCATTTAGCCGCCCAGGTTGATGTTAATGTTGCAAAATATGATCCACTAGAAACCTTCGAAACAAATATAAGAGGTACATATAATTTATTAGATTTATTAAAAACACATAAAAATATTAAATCAATTGTTGTTGCGTCATCTGATAAAGCATATGGAGAATACACTCAAAAAGATCTTCCCTATAAAGAATCATACGACTTGAGACCACTATATCCTTATGATGTTTCTAAAGCAGCTGCAGACATGATTACAAAATCATACGCCTCAGACCTATATAAACTCCCTGTAATAACTACTAGATTCGCTAATGTCTATGGGCCAGGCCAACTAAATTTTACAGCCTTAATTCCAGACTGTATTCTTGCTAATCTCAAATATAGAGATTTTATCCCACGTGGTAATGGTAATAATATTAGAGACTTTCTTTTTATAGAGGATGTTACAGATTTATATTTATGTATTGCGTATAATCTCTCTAAAGATAAAAATCTCCGTGGAGAAGTCTTCAATGCAGGCACAGGAAAGGGTTATATTGTAAAGGATATAATATCAAAAATTTGTACAATTGCTGATAATCCAAAACTATATGCAATTATCAGTAAGAAATTTAAAAATAAAAAGCTAATAGGAGAAATACAAGATCAATTCATGTCCTATAACAAATTGATGCGATATTTTAAATGGAAGCCAATGTATAATCTAAATCAAGGCCTTAAAATATCGTATAACTGGTATAAAGGTTTTCTTAATGAAAATGATTATAATGAATTTATCAAATAAGCAGTCAGCATGAAAATAATCATATTAGGTTCAGATGGTTATTTGGGTTGGCCTACTTCAATAGATTTATCTCTTGAGGGACATGAACTTTTTTTAATCGATAATTATATTAAAAAAAATCTCATGAAAAATAATAAAAGAAAACCTCTTGTTCAAAATAAAAAAATCGAGAATATTATTAAAATTCTAAAACAAAATAATCAGAATATTTTTTTCAAAAATATAGATTGTTCAAATCAAAACCAATTAAGTCAAGTCTTTAAAAAGTTCAAACCTGATGCTGTAATTCATTTTGCAGAACTACCATCTGCGCCATATTCGATGCTTGGATCAAATGAGGCCTGGTTTACACTTGAAAATAATTTAAAAACAACTTTTAATTTAATCTGGAATATTAAAACTTATAATCCAAACTGTCATCTCATCAAACTTGGCACGATGGGAGAATATGGAACTCCAAATATTGATATTGAAGAGGGATGGCTAAATGTTATTCACAAAAAAAGGAAACACAAATTTTTATACCCAAGACAGGCGTCCAGTCTCTATCATACGTCAAAGATAATGGATACAGATTTAATTTGGTTTTATACAAGATTATACGGATTAAAAGCAACAGATCTTATGCAGGGACCTGTTTATGGTATTCACACAAATGATTTTTCAAGATCAAATAATCTTGAACCAACATTTACTTATGATGATATGTTTGGGACTGTTTTAAATAGATTCATTGTACAAGCTGTAGCAAATTTACCTCTGACAATATATGGCTCTGGTCAGCAAATAAGAGGATATATTAATCTGAAAGACACTATTAAATGTATAAAAATTGCTCTCAAAAATCAACCAAAAAGAGGAACTCTTAATATATTTAATCAATTCACTGAACAATTCTCAGTAAATGATTTAGCTAAAAAAGTCAAAGGAGCACTTAAATTAATTGATATAAATGTAAAAATAAATAAAATAAAGAACCCAAGAATAGAATCTGAAAAACACTATTATAAAGCAGCTAACAGCGGTTTAAAAAAATTAGGTTTGAATCCTCAAAGATTAAATAATGAAGTAATAATCGATATAGCTAAATATGTTAATAAACACAAAAGAAATATTGATGTATCAATAATTAAACCAAAAAGTACTTGGAAATGAGAATCTTAATAACAGGCGGTGTCGGTTTTATTGGAAGTAATCTCATCAATTATCTCTCTAAAAAAAGAACTATTAATAAAATAATTGTCGTTGATAATTTTAGTAAGTCTAATCTGAAGAATTTGAAGAAAGATCTTGATTATAAATATTATGCAAATTTTCGTACTTATAAAAAATCTCGTAAAATTATTGAAATTGTAAATGTAGATATTTCAAATTACAATGCCGCTATCTCACTAACCAAGGAGATTGATTATGTTGTTCACTTAGCTGCTGAGTCGGGAGTTGATACATCAATAAATTATCCTCAAAAAGCATTTAAAACAAATGTAGCTTCAACATTTAATTATCTAGAAGCATCTCGTATTAATAATGTTAAAAATTTTTTATTTGCATCTAGTTGCGCTGTTTTTGGAGACACAAGACCACCACATAATGAAAATATTTCGCGTAAGCCTATATCTCCCTATGGATCATCAAAGTTAACTATAGAATCTTTTTGCGAGACTTATGCAAATGTTTATGAAATAAATACCTCTATTCTTAGATTCAGTAATGCATATGGGAGTTTCTCAAAACATAAGAAGAGTGTTGTAGCAAAGTTTATCCAAGATATTTTAAGTAATAAACCAATAGTAATAAACGGTAACGGTAACATAACAAGAGATTTTGTACATGTTAGTGATATTTGTGATGCTATATTCAAATGCCTTATTACAAGAAAAAGTAATTGTAAAATATATCATGTTGCAACTGGAAAAGAGACATCAATAAAAGATTTAGTTAAATACCTTAGATTAATTTTTAAAAAGTATAAAATAAATACAATCAATATTGAATATGCTAAAGAGAGAGTTGGGGATATTCTTAAAAACTATTCTTCAATATCTAAAATTAAAAAAGAACTTAAGTGGAAAAATAAAATAGATTTAAAACAAGGTCTTGAAGAAACAATTAAGTGGTATATTAATGGAAAGTAACAAAATTATTACTATGGTCTCTAATAACTATTGGACGCTCTTTAAATTTAGAAGTGACATTATAAATAACTTTATAAATCAAGGATATCGAGTAAACTTAATTGCCAAAAAAGACAAATTCCATAAAGAATTTAATAGTAATAAGATAAAGAAATTCTTTATACCTTTATCAGAGAGAAGCCTCAACATTATCAGTGAAATTAGAACGCTATATTCTTTGTATAAGATATATAGCAAAAATAAGTCAGACCTAAGTTTTCATTTTACTATCAAACCTAATATTTATGGATCAATAATTACTAAAATATTTGGAATTAAAACTATATCTTTTATTACAGGAATAGGGCATATTTTTATAAAAAGTCCTTTCTTATTAAAAAAAATTATTATTAAGCTCTATCAATATTCATTGAAGAATTCTAGTGAGGTTTGGTTTACAAATATTCACGACAAAAAAATCTTTATTGAAAATAAAATTATATCATCTCAAAAAACAAGAATTGTTCCTGGTGCTGGATTTAATTTTATCGAATCACCTAGTAATTATAAAAATAAAACTGAAGTAAAATTTTTAATGGTATCTCGTCTTCAAAAAGAGAAGGGAATAGTCGAGTTTCTACAAGCTGCAAGATATTTCAAAAAAGAAGATAATATATCCTTTACTCTCGTTGGCGACCTTAATCAAAATGATCCAACCTGTATTTCTCCAAAAGATTTGAGTGATTATATTAATGATAAATCTATTATTTATTATAATTACCAAGCTAATATTAAACCATTAATTTTAGAGTCTTCTTGCCTAATTCATCCCTCCTATCGAGAGGGTATCTCGACAATCATTATAGAAGCCGCAGCCTATAAAAGACCAATTATTACGACTAGAGTTCCAGGCTGTATTGATATCATATCGAATGATTCGTTTGGAATATTATGTGAAGCTAAAAATACATCTTCATTAATCAATGGGATTAAAGTATTTCTATCAAAATCAAGTGAAGATAAAATTAATATGACCAATAAACTGTATGATTTTGTTAAGAAAAATTTTAATAGAAAAGATATTATAGAAACATACAATTCCGCACTTGAATATATCCATCGTTAGAATTTATAAAATATGATATATATTATTTCTTTTACAACTACTTTTTTAATATGTTTGTTATTAATAAGAAAACCTATATGTAAATCAATACCTTCTAATAGAGGGCTTCATCAATACAACGTTCCTTCATCTGGTGGTTTAGCTATATTAATAGGATTTTCACTCGCAATGATATTTGATTCAGAAAGGATTCCATTATTATTAATAATACTGACTTCAATTACTCTCATTGGACTAATAGATGACATATATCATATTTCAAAAATATTTAGATTCGGTTCTCAGATTATCCTCTCAGGATTAACAATATATATGATGAACGGTATAAATCTAGAATATATATCAATATTAATAATAATTTTTTTAATTACATATTTTATAAATGCGTATAATTTTATGGATGGTATTGACTCTATAATAATTTTTCAAACTCTATATATTTTATTTAGTTTCATATTTTTGTTAGAAATTACCCCAATATGGAATTCTACAATAATGATCATGATATCCTCCGCACTTGCCTTTTTAATGTTCAATATTAGTCCTGCTAAATTATTTCTTGGGAACTCTGGTAGTTACTTACTAGGGATGTACGTATCAATCGTGATTATAGGATTATTATATATGTCAAATCTAAGCATAATTACCGCCTTGATAATATGTACTATTATTATCACAGATACAACATACGTCATATTAAAAAGATTTTTTGATAAATTTATAACCTACTACAAAAATTCAAGTACCCTTGACTTATGTATAATTAATTCGATTAAACATGTTACGGAAGCACATTGTTCTCATAATTATCAAAAGCTCACTAAAATGTATGAAAGTCATAATAAAGTAGTTCTATTACTGATGATATATAATATTATTTGGTGCTTTCCACTATCTAAATTATCTATAGTCTATCAAGACATGGGTGCATTGTGGCTACTACTAAGTTATACTCCATATATAGCATGGTGTGTATTTAATCAAGCAGGCGTCGATAAAAAATGAAAAAAGTATTATTAACGTTACCGAGACATTTTAAAAGATTAGTTTTAATAGGTATTGATATTCTCAGTTTATGGTTTGCACTGTGGTTAGCCCTTATATTGAGAGCAGATGAATTTTTCTTACCTTCAGAAGGGTACGAGCTTACCCAAGCTCAGCCTGCGCAACTTTACGATGTATTCATTCTAACAGTAGCTATAACTCTTCCTATATTAATTTTCTCAAGACTATATCGATCCATAACAAGATATATGACACTTGAAACATATGTAAAGGTTGCAAAAGCCTGTATTATATCTGGAGTATTATGGGCATTGACTGTATATTCTTTGAATTATCCAATTCCAAGATCATCATCTATCATATACATTCTCTTATCAACTGTTTTTATATTTGTAACTAGGTTCTCTGCAAGAACATTGCTTATTCCAAGATTATTAGGTCAACGGAAAAATATTCTTATATACGGAGATATTCAGACATCAAGTAAACTCGCTGAATTATTAAAAAATAATCTAAATACAAATCCTATTGGTATAATTACAGGTACAAATGAATTTAAGAAAACAAGAGTTGGAGAATTGCCAGTTTTATCTAATAAAGAAATACCAAGAGTAATATATCAAAAAAATATAAGAGAAATAATAATTTCTATTCCTGCTGGTAATAGATCATTACTAAGAAAAATAATTCATCAGTTTGACAACTATCCAGTTAAACTTGTGAAACTGCCAGATATCACTGAATTAACAGAGGGTAAAATTAGTATTGAAGATCTTAAAAAAATTGATATTGAAGATCTTCTGGGCAGAGATGCAGTTGCGCCAGATGCATATTTATTGAAATCATGCATAGAAAATAAAACTGTTATGATTACAGGATGCGGAGGATCAATAGGCTCTGAATTAGCCAGACAAATTATCAAACTTAATCCAAAAAAATTAATAATGATTGAACAGTCTGAATTTTTTTTATATCAGATTGATCAAGCTTTGTCTGATTTACAGCTAAAAAATAATACGCATATTCCTATAAGTTCATATCTTGGATCAGTATCTGACTCTGATTTTATAAATCATATTTTTGAAAATGAAAAAATTAATACCGTTTATCATGCTGCAGCACATAAACATGTACCACTAGTCGAGCACAATCCTTTATCTGCAATAAAAACCAATATATTTGGTACTCACATTGTTGCAACAGCATCATACGAAAATAAAGTTGATAATTTTGTTCTTATCTCTAGTGATAAAGCTGTAAGGCCAACTAATGTTATGGGAGCAACCAAACGATTTGCAGAATTAATATTGCAATCATTGCAGGTAATTGTAAATAATTTGCCGTCAAACAAGTGTAGTACAAAATTTTGTATGGTTAGATTTGGAAATGTATTGGACACATCTGGATCAGTAATTCCGTTATTTAGGAGACAAATACAAGCTGGTGGCCCTGTTACTGTGACAGACCCTAATGTCATAAGGTACTTTATGACAATTTCTGAAGCTACAGAACTTGTTATACAAGCAGGTTCGCTAAGTGAGGGTGGAGATGTCTTTTTATTAGAAATGGGCGAACCAATTAAAGTTTTGGATCTGGCAAAAGAAATGATTAGATTAAGTGGAAACCAACTAAAAGATAGTCAAAATTCACAAGGTAATATTGAGATAAAATTTACTGGCTTGAGAGCAGGTGAAAAATTATTTGAAGAATTATTAATAGGTGATAGTGTAGATAAGACTATCCATGAGTATATCATGAAAGCAAGTGAAAATATGTTATCTTACGAAAGGATAATGCATTTTATTGATGAATTTAAAAAGCTTTCTTCAAACTCCTCTAAAGAAGACATTCAAAAAATACTATTTGAAGCTGTGGAAGGTTACAAGCCATACAAGAATACCAATGTCATTAACATTAAAAAATAACTTATAGAAATATAGGTATCAACGAATAATGAATCCATTTAAGAATAAAAATGTTATGATCACTGGTCATACTGGATTCAAAGGTTCATGGTTGACAGCATGGCTTCATATGCTTGGCGCAAATATCACTGCCGTTTCTAAAGATGTACCTACTATACCGGCTCACTATGATCTTCTGAAAAGTTTCATTCAAAATGATATTACCGCAGATATAACAAAATA
>MDTA01061163.1_pt1 | contig 12198 bp, 7 predicted proteins | sample 811151 | NCBI WGS metagenome assembly MDTA01 (sample SAMN05326648, study PRJNA326480) | marine metagenome | isolation source: seawater | place: Indian Ocean: South | collected 2010
ATAAAATCAAGAATTTCAAAATTGATATCAAAAATTATAAAAAAATAAGAAAGTTACAAAAATTTAATTTGATAATTGATTGTTGCGCTGAACCAGCTATTGAAGCTTCTAGGAAAGATCCGGATCGGGTTTTTCAAACTAATTTAATAGGTACATTTAATATCTTAAAGAAATGCGCGTTAGATAAATCAAACATTATTTTCCTCTCATCAAGTAGAGTATACTCTATATCCTTCCTGAACAAATTAGTAAAAAATTTAATTTTAAAAAAAAGTATAAAAAAAAAGAAAACAGTAAATGAAAAATTTGAAACATCTTTAGCAAGTTCACTATATGGGTTTACAAAATTATCTTCTGAAAAATTAATAAGAGAATTTTCGTTTATTAATAAAATAAATTATATAATAAATAGATTTGGGGTAATCTCTGGGCCATGGCAATTTGGAAAACAAGATCAAGGATTTGTATCAATGTGGATTGCAAAACATATATTTAAAATGAAACTTTCATATATTGGATTTGGTGGTTATGGAAATCAAGTAAGAGATGTAATCCATATAGATGATGTTTGTAGATTAATCCATTTACAAATTGTACAGTTTAAAAGAAAGTTTAATAATACGTTTAATGTTGGTGGTGGTGTGAAAAATGCAGTATCCCTCAAACAACTTACAGCCAAGTGCCAAAGATTAACAAATCAAAAAATTACTATTGGAAAGCAAAAAAAAACATCTGTATTTGATATTCCAGTTTATATAACAGACAATAAGAAAATAATGAAACATTATAATTGGAAACCATCGAAAACTATAGATGATATATTAAAAGATGTTTACGAATGGATAATTCAAAATAAAAAAATATGGAAATATTTTAGATGAGTATAGCTTTAATAACTGGATCTTGTGGATTGGTTGGTTCGGAGTCTTCAATTTTTTTTGAAAAAAAAGGGTTTGACATAATTGGGATAGACAATAATTCAAGAAAATTTTTTTTTGGTAAAGATGGAGATGTTACGTGGATAAAAAATCGACTTAAAAAATCTTTAAAAAGATATAATCATAATAATGCTGATATTCGAAACTATTCTGCATTAGAAAAAATTTTTAAAAAATATAAAAAAAATATAAAAGTAATTATACATGCTGCAGCTCAGCCATCGCACGACTGGGCAAAAAATAAAGCATTTATAGATTTTGATATAAATGCTAGAGGAACGTTAAATTTATTGGAATTAACAAAATTGTATTGTCCTTCAACTCCTTTTATATTTATGTCTACCAATAAAGTTTATGGGGACAATCCAAATTTTTTACCATTAATTGAAAAAAAAAATAGATGGGAAATTAAAGATAATCACAAATTTAAGTCAGGTATAGATGAAACAATGAGTATTGACAATTGTACTCATAGTTTTTTCGGTGCTTCTAAAGCTTATGCAGACTTAATAGTTCAAGAGTATGGAAAAAATGTTGGACTTAAAACTTCTTGTTTTAGAGCAGGTTGTATCACCGGACCCAACCACTCAGGAGCAAAATTACATGGTTTTTTGTCTTATCTTGTTAGAATTTCTATGCAGTCAAAAAAATACACTTTGATTGGATATAAAGGAAAGCAAGTGAGAGACAATATTCACAGTAATGATTTAGTTGAATGTTTTTGGGAATTTTATAAAAAACCATGTTCAGGTGAAGTTTTTAATACAGGTGGTGGAAGATTCTCAAATTGCTCAATTATAGAGGCCTTAAATATTGTTGAAAATTTAACAGGAATTCGGATTCAAAGAAAAATTATTAAACAAAACAGAATTGGTGATCACATATGGTACGTTTCAAATATGAAAAAATTTAGAAAATATTATCCTAATTGGAAACAAAAATTTACCACTAAAAGAATTATTAGAGAGTTAGTTGATCAATTTACTTCTTAAAAATTTAAGAGCTTCAATTGATAAGAGCATTTGTATTGGCAAAAGTATTAAGCTATATCTTGGAAGTATAAAAAATAAGGAAAATAAAAGTATATTTGAGAAATAGTACAAACTTAAATATTGAAAAAAACTTTTTTTAAATAAAAATACAACTGCACCGATTAAACTTAAAACTGAAAGAATTATTTTAGGAAAAAGATGGCTTACATTATAATAATTTGGATATGTTGAATTTAAATCTATAAAAATAAATGAAAAGATTTTTAAAACGTATAATTTAAAATACTTCATAGGATTTGCTGACATGTATCTAAATGCTTCCTCTTTGTAAAAATTATCTAAATCAATTTCATAGGAATTATTGGGTTTTGTTGTTAGCTCATTTGTGAATTGATGGCTTTTTAGATTTACGTATCCTTCAACTTTAGTTTCAGGATTATTTCCCTTCAAAAGATTATACCCAAAGGATTTTGTTAATAAAAAATATTTATCGAAATGTTCATAATTTCTTTTAAGATACGGACTAATTACTATGATAGATATTACTAAAGAAACTAAGATTGATTTAAAATCTTTTTTTAAAAAAATAAAAAAATATCCTAAAGTAAACACATAAAATATAATAAATTCCCCTCTTATAAGTATTAACAAACCAGAAAATATCGAAAATAGAATTAGATATTTAAACTTATAAGTTTTGAAATATTTTAATATGAAAAAAAAGTAAAATACTAATAAAAAAAGTTGAAGAGAAATTGATGAAATTTGTACAGATGAATAAACATTAAGTGGCAAAAGTGAAAAAATAATCGTTGAAATAAAAGTTATTTTTGTATCATAAAAATTTTTTAAAATTTTGTAAAAGACAAAAATTGTAATTAGACTTAATAAAATTTGTATAAAAATAATAGCTTTAATATAATTAACTGTGTCAATGAATAGAATTTTTATAAAGTAAATGAAATAGGCATATAAAGGAGGCATAAATACAGATGGCAATACAGTCTCACCTGCTTCCACAAATTTAGGCATAACGTTTAATTCGGTGGTTATTACATTATATCCAAGTATTCCTGAGAATTCTAAATTATGAACAAGAATAGCCCACTCATTTACCAAGTCTACATCAGCAAAATATAAAGCTGCAAAACACCTTGCTATAATGCTTAGCAATAAGATGGTTGTAATATAATTTATTGAATTTTTTTTTGTCATATTTGGTGCGCCTGCTAGGATTTGAACCCAGAACCTCCTGGTCCGTAGCCAAGCGCTCTATCCAGTTGAGCTACAGGCGCATTAAAAATTAGTAAAATCACAAATATATCTATTATTAATTCCTAATGTTATAAATTAATAGTATAGATGTCTTAAATATAATTGCAAAAAAAAACTATGCTAGTTGTCCCATCCAAAATTTATAACAAGGATAATTTCATCAATCTATTATTTTCTGCGATACCTTTGAGCTTCATAGCTGGAAATCTGATAAATAATCTAAACATTTTTTTAATCATTTTGTTTTCTTTTGTTTTTTATGGGGTAAATATTTTTAAAATAAAAATTAAGCTAATAGATAAATTAGTAATCATATTTTTTCTCTTCGTTTTGTATACAAGCATTTACAACAATATATTTATATACATAACTGAAGATTGGCCTAAGAATTTTAGTGTGACTAAAAAAGCACTTTTATTTTTAAGATTTTTAGCTTTTTATTTTATCATTAGATTTTTAGTATTAGAGGAGAAAATAAATTTTAAAATTTTTTTAATTTCCTGCACAGTCAGCTCAATATTTGTAAGCTTAGACCTTTTTTATCAATTTATATTTGGTGTAGACATTTTCGGTTTTGAAAGCAGTGGAAGAAAATTAAGTGGTCCTTTTGGCGATGAATTAATAGCGGGAGGGTATTTACAACGTTTTTCTATTTTTTCCTTTTTTCTATTCCCATTGTATTTTATCAAAAATAAAAAATACTTAAAATATATTTATGTTCTTTTATTACTTCTTTTTTTTCCAGCAATTACAATTTCTGGGAATAGAATGCCTTTAATTCTTTTTACTTTTTCAATATCATTAATTATGTTGCTTGAAAAGGATTTGCGTAAATACTTTGTTATTTTTTTGCTTTCTATATCTATTATATTTCTATTGTTATTTAAATTTAATCCAAAAATAAAAGCTAATTTTATAAATTTTTATAATCAAGTTACAAAGTTGACAACCGTTATTTCATCAAGCCAAATCGATAAAGCTAAAATGCCTCCATACTATAAAGAGTTCAGTACTTTTTATGAGACTTGGAAAATGAATAAATATATTGGCGGAGGTATAAAAGGCTTCAGATATTATTGTCATAAACGACAAAACATCGAAAAAAATGCAAAATTTATTTGTAACATGCATCCTCATAATTATTATTTAGAAATTTTATCTGAATTAGGGTTAGTGGGTTTCTTAATCATTTCATCATTTTTTTTAATTACTCTCTACATGACAATTATAAAAAAGTATTTTTTAACCTCACATTTAAACAATAATTTGATAATTACACCATTTATGTTTCTTGCCTTGCTAGAAATATTCCCAATTAAAAGTACAGGTAGTTTTTTTACAACTGGGAACGCTACTTATATTTTTTTAGTAATTAGTGTCTCATTAGCATTATCCATAAAAAAAAATTGAAAGATATCGTTAAACATATTACTTTACTTCATGAAAAAAAATGAAATTTTTATAACTTCGGCTTTAAGAACTGCAGTAGGTTCTCTAGGTAAATCTTTAAAGAATTCTTCAGCTGAAAGCTTAGGATCAGCTGTAATATCCGAGTCGATTAAGAAAAATAAAATAAGCGGAAATGATGTCGATGAAGTAATAATGGGACAAGTACTCACAGGTGGTGCTGGTCAAAATCCTGCACGTCAAGCTGCGATTAATTCTGGTATACCGAAAGAGAAACCAGCTTTTATAGTTAACCAAGTTTGTGGCTCAGGATTAAGATCAATTATATCAGGGTTTCAAAGTATTAAAGCGGGGGACTCTGGAATAGTCCTTGCAGGAGGACAAGAAAGTATGTCTTTAGCGCCTCATGCTATACATCTCCGGGATGGAAAAAAATTAGGTGATGTTGAAATGACAGACACAATGATTAAAGATGGTTTGTGGGATGCATTTCATGGTTATCATATGGGTGTGACAGCTGAAAATGTAGCTACAAAGTTTCAAGTTACAAGAGATGACCAAGATAAATTTGCGTTAAAATCACAACAAAAGGCACTTGCTGCACAAAAGGAAAATAGATTTAAAGAAGAAATAGTTAGCTACAAAATTAAGTCAAAAAAAGCTGAGATTGATTTTAATAAAGACGAACATCCTAGAGAGGGTATTAATCTCGAGTCGTTATCAAGACTTAAGCCAGTTTTTAAAAAAGATGGCTCTGTCACTGCAGGAAATGCCTCTGGTATAAATGATGGTGCTGCTGTTGTTGCTATAATGGCAAAAGAGGAGGCAGAAAAAAGAAATTTAGAAAAATTGGTATCCATAAAATCTTGGGCAAGTTGTGGTGTAGATCCAGCTTTAATGGGAACTGGACCAATACCAGCTTCAAAAAAGGCACTAGATTTAGCTGGATGGTCGATTAATGATATAGATTTATTTGAAATTAATGAAGCGTTTGCAGCACAAAGCATTGCGGTATATAAAACACTTTCTATTCCTGAGGAAAAAATAAATGTTAATGGAGGAGCAATTGCACTAGGACATCCAATTGGTGCATCTGGAACAAGAATACTCGTAACGTTGATACATGAAATGATCAAAAGAGACGTTCATAAAGGGTTGGCAACTTTATGCATCGGTGGTGGTATGGGTATTGCTATGTGTATTGAAAGATAATGGAAATTTCTAAACCATATAAAGGTAAAGGTAAACGTAAATTAAATAAAATGCCATTTACTGTTAAAGGGTATCTTTATTATTATTTATTTTTTTGGGTTATCATTATCTTAATATATTTTGCCCACAACTAATTCTTATCAATAAGTTTTTTTGATAATGATTATCATTAAAATAAAAAATATGAATTTTTAATGATAATGATTTGCATTTCCAACTATAGCGCTTGCAATAAATTTTAAGATTAATATCGTAGTATTATGAAAACTTTTAATTGTAAAAAATGTGGACTAACGATACCTATGTCATGTTCAAAATGTGATAGAGTAATTGATGTAAAAATTACAGGAGAAGGTTGTCTCGTTAAAGAAAACAAGTGCTTTGATTGTGCAAGCGTTCCAATTATCAAAGATGTTTGTTTAGAACAAAAAACTGCATAATCTACTTTAGATCAGGAAGATTTTTAAAAAAATCTAAAGAATCAGGGTTAGCAATAGCATTTTTATTATTAATTTCTTTACCATTAATAATTTTTCTAACTGCTAGTTCGACAATTTTTCCACTCTTTGTTCTAGGTATCTCTGGTGTTTTAATAATTTTAAACGGAACGTGTTTAGGAGAACAATTTTTTCTTATTTTTGTTTTAATTAAGTCAATTTTTTTTTCATCTAATTCTTCATTATTTTTTGTTGTAACGAATAATATAATCCTAACGTCATTTTTAAAATTTTGACCAACAACCAATCCTTCAGTAACAAAATTAATATTTTCAACCTGTTGGTAAATTTCAGCTGTCCCTATTCTTACGCCACCAGGATTTAAAGTTGCGTCTGATCTTCCTTTAATAATAAATCCTTTATTTTTAGTTTGCTCTATAAAATCTCCGTGATGCCAAATATTATTATACTTTGAAAAGTAAGCGTCATAATATTTTTTACCACTTCTATCATCCCAAAATTTAACAGGCATCGATGGAAAAGGTTTTCTTACTACTAATTCTCCTTTGCCTTCAACACTCTCGCCTGAGTCATCAAATATATCTACATGTATGCCTAGACTTTGACCTTGAATTTCTCCCATATAAACATTTGAAAAAAGATTTCCTAATACTAAACAACCCACTAAGTCAGTACCTCCTGCTATTGATGCTAAATGAACGTCTTTTTTTATATTTTCATAAACATATTTAAAACTTTCTTCTGCAAGTGGTGATCCAGTGGAAGTTATTATTCTTACTTCACTTAAATCTAATTGATTTACTTTATAATTTTCATTTTTTAAGTGATCTATATATTTTGCACTAACCCCGAATAAATTTATCTTTTGATTTTGACAATACTCAAGAAGAATATCTATCTTGGGGTACACGGGTGCCCCATCAAATAAATAAATTGATGAACCAGTAGCTAATCCTCCTATGAGCCAATTCCACATCATCCATCCAGTTGTTGTATAATAAAATAGTCTATCGTTGTTTCTTACATCGCAATGAAGCATAAATTCTTTGTTATGCTCTATTAAAACATTTCCAGCACCATGAGTTATGCATTTTGGCTTGCCGGTAGTACCGCTAGAATACAAAATATAAATAGGATGATTAAATTCAAACCGTTTAAAATTTTCATCTAATTTAGAATTTGTTAAAATTTGATTAAAATCCTTAAATTTTTTTTGGTCTATTGCCTCATCTTTTTTATATGAGAATACCAAGGTATCTTTAATTGAAGGTATTTTTTTTATAACTTCTTCAGCTTTATCAATGATATTTATTTTCTTTCCGTTGTAATAATAATAATTACAAGTTATTAAAATTTTTGGTTCAATCTGTTTAAACCTATCGACTACACCTTCAACACCAAAATCAGGAGAACAAGAAGACCAGATTATTCCATTTTTCGCGCAAGCTAAAAAACTTATAATTGCTTCTATTTTATTTGGCACGTATGCTGATACTCTGTCGCCTGCTAAAAGACCAAGTTTGTTAAAGTATGCAGAAAGCTTACAAACTTTTAAATATAGTTGACGCCAAGTTATGCTTTCTTGATAACCGCTTTCAGATAAAAAACCTATAGCTATATCATCACCTTTTTTTTTTAAAATATTTTCAGCATAATTAAGTTTTGAGTCTGGAAAAAATTTAGTTTTATTAAAAATTTTATTAGATTTAATTATTATTTTACCTTTGTCTCCAATGATTTTTGAAAAATCCCAAAATTTTGACCAAAATATTTCTGGATTATCAACGCTCCACTTCCAGATATCATAAAAGGAGTCAGTTTTGTAGTTTACGAATTTTGAAAACTGCATTAAAAGTGAATTATCTTTTTTGTCTAAAGAAGGCTGCCAAAGAAGTTTATTCATACAGGCTATATAAGCTTAAATGAACTTATCTTAACAAGTATTTTTTTAATAGGATTTTTTGAACAATTACTGTTCTATCTGATTTTAAATCTTTTTTCCTAAACAGTAAGTTAATTAGCCATTTCATGCCTTATATAACGAATTTATATTGACAAAAAATAGCGTAAAATGTGTCTAAAAATGAACTTATAACACAATTTGCCCTACTCTTTATAGTTTATTAATAGTCCACTTTTTAATATGTTCCAACCAGTTTATAATAAGTAATTATGACCCAAAATATTTCTGTTCCTGATATTGGTGATTTTAAAGATGTAGAAGTAATAGAAGTTTTAGTCAAACCTGGAGATAAAGTTAATAAAAATGATCCAATAGTTACTATCGAAAGTGATAAATCAAGTCTTGAAATTCCTTCACCTTCGTCTGGAGAAATAAAAGATTTAAAAGTTAAAATTGGTGATAAAGTGTCTGAAGGCAGTATTTTGGCTACTATAGAAAATGGACAGGCTACTTCTACCCCAAAAGTTGAAAAAGTAAAAAAAGAAATTATTAAAGACAAACCTGCATCAAATGGAAATTTAAATCCTATTAAACAAGTTAAAAAAGTTTTCGCAGAACCAGCCTCTAAAGATGATATAGATCCAGTTGAAACCGGAGAATGGATTGAGTCGTTAAATTCTGTAATTGAAAATGATGGTGCTTCAAGAGCGAGCTATTTGCTTAATAAAGTAATTGATCAAGCTTATAAATCTGGACTAGTTCTTCCAGACACTAGAACCACTCCTTACATAAACACAATACCCTCAGAAATTGAAGTAAAATCTCCAGGAGATCAAAATATCGAAAAAAAAATTAGAGCATACATAAGATGGAATGCTGCGGCTATGGTGGTCAAGGCAAATAAAAAAAGTCCCGAGTTAGGAGGACACATTGGAACTTTTGCATCTGCAGCAACGCTTTACGATGTAGGAATGAATCATTTTTGGAGAGCTAAAAATAATAAATTCGGTGGAGATTTAATATATTTTCAAGGACATTCTGCTCCGGGGATGTACGCTAGAGCCTTTTTAGAAGGAAGGCTTACAGCTAAACAATTAGATGGTTTTAGACAAGAAGTTTCTAAAGGTGGTCTATCATCGTATCCACATCCATGGTTAATGCCTAATTTTTGGCAATTTCCAACTGTTTCAATGGGTTTAGGACCTATTATGGCAATCTATCAAGCGCGTTTTTTAAAATATTTAATAAACAGAGGGTTAGTTAAAGACGAAGGAAGAAAAATTTGGGTATTCCTAGGAGACGGTGAAATGGATGAACCTGAATCATTAGGTGCAATCGGTTTAGCTGCTAGAGAAAAATTAGATAACTTAATTTTTGTAATAAATTGTAATCTTCAAAGACTGGATGGTCCTGTGAGGGGGAACGGAAAAATAATTCAGGAGCTCGAGGGAAGTTTTAGAGGTACAGGTTGGAATGTTATCAAGGTAATATGGGGTTCTTATTGGGACCAGCTTTTAGCTAAAGACAAAACAGGATTATTAGTAAAGAGAATGAATGAATGCGTTGATGGAGAGTATCAAGCATTTAAAGCTAAAGGTGGAAACTACGTTAGAGAAAAATTTTTTGGGAAATATAGCGAATTAAAAGAACTTGTTTCTACAATGACAGACAAAGATATTTGGAGGTTAAATAGAGGTGGACACGATCCTCACAAAGTTTATTCCGCTTATCATTCAGCAATGCAACATAAAGGTTCTCCGACTGTCATTCTAGCAAAGACTATTAAAGGTTATGGAATGGGTAAATCTGGTGAAAGTATAAACACAACTCATCAACAGAAAAAACTTGATGAAAAAGATCTACTTTATTACAGAGATAGATTCGGAGTCCCACTAACCGATAAACAAGTTAAAAATATTGAATATTTTAAGCCAAATGAAAACTCAGAGGAAATTAAATATTTAAAGGAAAAGAGGGTTAAACTTGGAGGTTTTATTCCAGAAAGATCCTCGTTCGCGAAGTCAATTAAGACACCTCCTAAAGATATTTTTGATCAATTTATGAAATCAACTGGAAATAAAGAAATGTCAACAACTATGGCTCTAGTTAGAATGCTAACAGCTTTGCTTCGAGATAAAAACTTGGCGCCTAGATTGGTCCCTATAATTCCAGATGAGGCAAGAACTTTTGGTATGGAAGGATTTTTTCAAAAAATTGGAATTTATGCACACGAAGGACAAAAATACGAGCCGGTCGACTCTGAACAATTAAGCTCTTACCGAGAAGACAAAAGCGGACAAGTATTAGAGGAAGGTATTACAGAGTCTGGGGCGATGTCCTCATGGATTGCTGCTGGAACTTCCTATACAAATCATGATTTAGAAATGATACCAATTTACATTTTTTATTCTATGTTTGGTTTCCAGAGAGTCGGTGATTTAGCTTGGGCTGCGGGTGATTCTCAGGCCAGAGGGTTTTTAATTGGAGCAACTGCAGGTAGAACAACTTTGGCTGGTGAGGGTTTACAACATCAAGACGGTCATAGTCACTTGCTAGCATCAAACATTCCAAATTGTATAAGCTATGACCCAACGTTTTCTTATGAAATGGCTGTAATACTTAGAGATGGAATTAGAAGAATGCACGAAAAAAAAGAAAATATTTTTTATTACATAACAGCAATGAATGAAAATTATTCTCACCCTGAAAAACCAAAAAATTGTGATGATGGAATTTTAAAAGGTATGTATTTATTTAAAGAAAATTATAATAAGGGTAAAATTAAAGTTCAACTTTTAGGATCAGGTACAATTTTAAGAGAAATAATCTCTGCTGCAGAAATTCTTTCTAAAGATTACGGTGTGGATTCTGATGTTTGGAGTGTTACAAGTTTTAATGAATTGAGGCGAGACGGTATGGAAACTGAAAGATGGAATTTATTAAATCCAGAAGAAAAAAAGAAAAAGTCTTATGTACAAAAATGCTTGGGCGATAGAGATGGACCTATAATTGCAGCCTCTGATTATACTAGATCTTTTTCTGATCAGATTAGACCTTATACTGATAAAAAATTTTATTCTTTAGGTACTGATGGATATGGTAGAAGTGATACAAGAAAAAACCTAAGAAAGTTCTTTGAAGTTGATAAAGAGCATATTGTTGCTTATACATTAAGTGCTTTAGCTAAAGAGCAATTGATTGCTGCAAAAGAGGCAGATAGAGCTTTGAAAAAATATAAAATTGATAAAAAAAAAGATTTTCCTCCTAACTTGTAATTATGCCTGATCAAAAAATAATAGTTCCTGACATAGGCGATTTTAAAAATGTAGAAATTATTGAAGTGCTGGTTAAAGAGGGCCAAATAATTAAAAAAAATGATTCTTTAATAACGTTAGAAAGCGACAAGTCAAGTGTAGAGGTTCCATCGACACATGATGGTATTGTGGAAGAGATAAGTGTGAAAGTTGGAGATAAAGTAAATCAAGGTGATTTAATTCTAAGCCTTAAAGCTAAAGACAAAAAAGAAGAAAAAGTTTCAAAAATAAGACAAAATGATACCCAAAAAAAAGAAGCAAAAATTGAAAATTTAAAACCAGTAAAACAAGAAGAGACTTTGCTAGCTGTGCCTTCCAATCAAAAAGGAGCTAAATCAGCTAGCCCAAAAGTAAGAAAGTTCGCAAGAGAACTTGGGGCTAATGTAATTGAAATACCAGGTACTCAAAGAGATGGAAGGGTTTCAGAGGAGGATGTAAAAAAATTTGTTAGATCTCAAGTGACAGTAAGTGGTGGAAAAATAGAAAAAAAAATTAATAAAGAGGAATACGCTCACCAGGAATTTGGTGAAATTGAAATAAAAGATATTCCTAGAGTAAAGAAATTATCTGGACCCCAATTAGTAAGATCTTGGACAGAAATACCTCACGTAACTCAACATGAAGAAATAGATATAACTGAAATGGAACTATTTAGATCCTCTTTATATGATTATTATACGGGAGAAATTATAAAAGTGA
>MDTA01154977.1_pt1 | contig 12198 bp, 14 predicted proteins | sample 811151 | NCBI WGS metagenome assembly MDTA01 (sample SAMN05326648, study PRJNA326480) | marine metagenome | isolation source: seawater | place: Indian Ocean: South | collected 2010
AAAAAAATATTATATTGGGGGTTTATTTAAAGCGGGGTTCAGACCAACAATTATAGAAGTCCATCAGGCATTAACAAAACATCTCAAGGAAAAGAATTTAACTTGGTTGGCAATAATAAATAAAAAAAATAAAGTTTTTTTTAATTTAAATAAACATGTGGGATTTTTACCAATAAAATCAAAAAATAAAATTAATTTTTTAGCTAGGAAGTATAATTTAAAATTATTAAATAAGTTTCATTTTTTAGAAAGATAATGCTTTTTTCAATAATAATACCAATCTATAAATTTAATTCTCATATTCGAAAATCAATTGAAAGTGCAATTAATCAAAAATTTTCCTCTGATAAGTTTGAAGTTATTTTGGTAAATGACGGATCAAAAGAAGATTTTTCTAAGATAATAAAAAAATTTAATAATTTTAATAATTTTAAGTATTTTAAATTAAAAAAAAATAAAGGACCAGGAATTGCAAGAAATTATGGGATTTCAAGATCTAGAGGTAAATATATATATTTTTTAGATAGTGATGATTACATAAAAAAAAATACCCTAAAAAAATTTAATACTATAATTAAAAAAAATAGTGTCGATTTAATATGTAATAATTTTGAAGTCAAAAATTTATATGATAGAAAAATTAAAAATTATAGATTTGATTTAAATCTTCTCAAAGAAACTAAAAAAAAAATAATTAGTCATTATCTAGAACTCTCGATAATCCCACAAGTTATAAGTAATCTTGTAAGAAAAGAAATTATAACTAAGAATAAGATATTGTTTAAAACTGATGTTTATGAGGATATATTCTATTTTTTTAGATTAGTTTTTTTTGCAAAAAGAATACATGTGATAAATGAAAAACTTTATATGAAAAACAACACTAAGAAATCAATTACGAATAATTTTTCTCTAAATCATATAAATCTTATATTTAAAGCTTACGAAGATATTTATAGGTTCTTAAAAATACGAAATTTCTATAATAAAGAAAAAATTTTATTCACAATTGTGGGTATTAGTGCATTCATAATCACTCAATCCAAAAAATTTAGTAAAAAAAAAAAGAGATCAGTTTAACAGTCGATTGATTTATTTACTCAAACGATATAGAAAAGATTTAAAATTAAAATATGCTTTTAAAACTAAAAAAGATTTAATTGTTAAAAAGTTTTTGTCAATTTAATATATTATGAACAAAAAATTTATTAGTTGTGAAGATTTACAAGGATCTGTTTACTTTGGACCCGATGCTCTTAGACATTGCTGTCAAAGATTTTTCGTTAAAGGAAAAATGCAAGGAGATGTTGAAATATTTAAAGTAAATTCTAACGATGATTTATCTGTTAAAAAGATACTAGATGAGAAAAAAAAAATTATTGATAATCTTAATAATAAAATTCCAACTGCTTGTGATGGTTGTCCTAAACTTGAAAGAAAAAATTGGAAAAAGGACATTAAGATTAACAAAATGTCAATTGAGATACATTCCAAATGTAATGCAAGATGCTCGTATTGTAGTGAGATGTATTATGGTGGTTTAAACCCAAAATATGATTTCATAAAATTTTACGAGGAACTTTCAGATAATAAGATTTTCGAGGAAGATGTATCGATCACATGGGGAGGAGGAGAACCGGTTTTATTAAAAAATTTTGAAAGTCTTTTAAAAAAAATATCAAATTTTGGTTCTTACCCCACTCATAAAGATATTAGAATTTATAGTAACTCTTTTATTTATAATGATACGCTTCATAAATATTTAAACGAAGGAAAAATAATACTTACAACTTCCGTAGATGCTGGAACATATGAAACTTTTAAAAAAGTGAGGGGAGTTAAAAAGGGGTTCAAAGAAGTATTTAAAAACTTAGAAAAATACTCTGAAAATCCAAAAGCTAAAGTAATTATTAAATATATTTTAACATCTGGAAATCACGAAAAAGATGAAATTGATAGCTTTGTGAAGTTAATTGACGAACACAAACTGAGTAGATGTAATTTTGAAATAAGTTCTGATTATAAAATTGAAAAACTTACATTAAATTCTGCTAATAATATAATTTATTTTTATAATAAATTACAAAATATCAAGGCAAAATCTGTTCTATTAGATGATCATGTAAGGAAAAGAATTAAAGATGCTTTGCTTCTAGATAAAAAAATAAGTGAAGATAAACTTTTAAAACTTAGCTCCTTAAACCCTGATGAAAAGATAATTATTTGGGGAACTGGAGGGTATGCAAAAGCTACTATCAAAAATTCAATGATATTAAATGATAAAAGAATTGCTTTTTTTGTAGATGAAAAGCAATTTTCAAAAAAAAATAACGATAAATTTTATAATAAAGAAATAAAAACTCCTGAGGACGCGCTAAACAGTGATAAAAGAATTTTCATTGCATCATCGACTTATTGGCAGGTTATACATGAAAAAATTTTAGGTTTAGGAATAGATAACCAAAGAATAATTAAACAACTGATTATTTAATGCAAAAAGTGTTTAATTTAGGTGTAATTGGTGGATCCATAAAATCTACCATTGGCCAAACACATTTTATATCATCAAAATTAGACGGAAAATGGAAGTTTATTTCTGGTGTATTTAGCAGAAATAGTAAAGATAATATTAAGTCAGCAATAAAATACGGTATTGATAAAAAAAGAATTTACAAAGATATCCCAATTTTTTTAAAAAAAGAAAAATCTAAAATAGATGCTATATTACTTTTAACAGACACCCCCTCGCATGTAAAAATATTAAAAAAAATTTTTTCCCAATCCATTCCAGTAATTTGTGAAAAACCGTTATTCTCAAATAAAAATGAGGTAAAAAAATTAGAGAAATTTGTAAAGCAGAAGCAATTTTTAAGAGTTACATACAATTATTCAGGTTATCCATTAATAAGGGAAATAAAAAAGATTATAAAAAAAAGAAAAATAGGCGAGATAAAACAATTTAATTTCGAAATGATACAAGATTCTTTCGTTGGAAATATTTCTAAAAATATAAAACCAAAAAAATGGCGGCTTAAAGATGGTTTTATTCCTAATTTGAGTCATGATCTGGGTTCTCACCTTATTTATTTATGTTTTTATTTGTTTGATAAATTTCCAACTAAGGTTAACGCAAAATATTTTTCATCACTTAATTTTAAAAACTTAATTGATAATGGTTATTTTTGGATGAATTTAGATAAAAAAATATATGGTAAAATTACACTAAGCAAAACAACATATGGTTCTAGAAATGATTTAATATTAAGAATAACCGGAGATAAAGGTTCGGTACTTTGGAAACATACAAATCCTGAACAGATCATTTTTACTAATGAGAAAGGTGTAAATCAAATTTTAGATAGAGGCTCGTCTGTTTATGAAGCAAAAAAAAATAGATACAATAGATATAAAGTCGGACATCCAGATGGATTTTTAGAGGCATTTGCGAATATATATGGAGACATATATGAAGACCTAATTAATTATAGAAATGGTAAAAAAGAGAAAAATTTTAACGATTTAAAAATTTCAAAAAAAATTGTTAATTTTTTCGACAAAGCTTCTTATTCGAATAAATATGGTAAGTGGATAAATATTTAATATGAATATCCTCATTTATGGTGCCGGAGCGATTGGGTGTCATTTAGCGTACTGTCTCAATAATAAAAAAAATAAAATATTCTTATTAACAAGAGGTAGAAATTATGAAAGATTTATTAAAAATGGTTTGGATCTTTATATTTTTCAAAACAAAGTTCTTAAAAAAAGAGTTAAATTAACTTACTCAAATCAAATAAAGTTTATAAATAATATCAGCCAAATTGATTGTGATTTAGATTTTATTTTTATTACAGTAAAGTTAAAAGATGATAATTCTAAGTTATACAGTCATATTTTTAAACTTATTAATAAAGAAACTGCAATAATTCCACCTTGTACTAGTTTGCCTACCTGGTGGTACTTTAAGTTTGATAAAAAATTTAATATCAAAATAAATTCAAAATACAAAATTTTAAAAAAATTTAAAAAAAATATTATTGGTATGACGATGTGGTTATCGAGTGTTATTGACTCTCCTGGTGTTGTTTCTGTTAAACATGTTCAAAGAGGATATCCACTAAAAGAAATTGATATTAAAATGAAAAATAAAGCTGATTATTTGAGACAGTTAATAAAAAAGAAATGTAAATCACCATTAGTTAAAAATATTTATAGCGAAATATATTTAAAATCAGTAAATTCGTTGGCATTTAATATTATTGCACTAAAAACAAAAAAAAATAATTTTCAATTAAAAAAAGATAAGAATGCTGTTAAAAATATTTACGAAATTATGGATGAATTTGATTCAATCATAATAAAAAATAAAATTAAGATTACCCAATCAATAAATTCAAGAATCAAACAAACTTTATCAAGTACTAATCATACAATGAGCATGTTATCCGATTTCAAAAAAAAAAGGATAGTAGAGCTAAGGTATTCTTGGTTAAGCTTTAAACCTTTGATAAATAATATTTCAGTCACAAATAAAAGTTTTAATTTTTACAAAAAAGTTAAAATGGAATTGATAAAAAAAAAACTTTTCTAAATTTTAAACATATCTATTTTAAGAGGGATACCTTTTTTGATATCAATCTTTGCTTTAGATCCAATCAATTTATTGTATAACTTGGGATCCAGACCGTTAGCTGGCCTAATTATTATGAGATCTTCTTTAGTAATTTTTTGATTTTTGTTAATAAATTTGTGGGAATAAATTGATCTTTTTGATTTAATAGATTTTTTTTCAGACTTTGTGGGGCCATAATTTACTCTACCTATTGATTTCCATGAATTTTTTAATTCTCTTGAAAGAATTTTTAAATCGGTTGGATCCATTGAAAAAGACGAATCTACTCCTCCATCGTTTTTATCTAAAGTAAAATGTTTTTCAATAATACTTGCTCCAAAAGAGACTGAAGTCAAAGCTGCACCTATACCTAAAGAGTGGTCAGAAAAACCAACCTCACAATTAAATTTATTTCTTAAATCTGATAAAGTTAACAAATTTAATTCATCAGTTGGTGCTGGATAACTACTAGTACACTTTAAAAGAATAAATTTTTTATGATTTTTTTGATTAAATAATTTTACTAAATCCTTTATTTCTTCTAAACTACACATTCCCACTGAAACAATTATGGGTTTACGCGTTCCTATAACTTTATCAATTAAAGGAAAATGATTAGTTTCAAATGATGATATTTTATAAGCGGGTGTATTAATTTTTTCCAATTTCTCTATCATATTCTCATCAAATACAGATGAAAAACAAGTCACACCAATTTGTTTAGCTTTTTTAAAAATTTTATCATGCCAATCCCATGGAGTATGAGAAATTGAATAAAGTTCATGTAATGTTTTTTTATTCCAATTTTTATTTTTACTTTTAACTAAAAATTCATTTCTTTTTGAGTTTATAGTTATTTTATTTGGATCAAATGTTTGGAGTTTTACAAAATCTGCACCATTTTTTTTAGCTTCATTTAAAAGTTTGTATGCTCTCCCCAAATTGCCATTATGATTTCCAGATAACTCAGCAATGACTTTTGGTCTTACGTTTTTGTCGATGGGAATATTATTAATCTTAATCATATAAATTAACAATTTAGGTTTACATGTTTTATTAAATAAATAAAGTTAATTAATATGAAAATAAATAACAGTCTAGTTAATAAAAAAAAAAAATTAATGAAAATTTTTATTAAAAATTTTAAATTGAGAAAAAATTCAAAAAAATACGAAAATATGTTTTTAGGTGATGGAGAATGGGACAGTATCAATCATGTAAAACTAATTACAGATCTAGAAAAGGAATTTAAATTAAAAATTGATAGTAAAAATTTTAATAAGTTTATTTCGTTCAAAAAATGTCTCTCAAATTTAAAAAATTAAATTAAAAATCATAAAACTTTAGCAAATTGATGTTTTTTTTACCGATGGGTTTTTCATTCAATAATAGAATATGTTGATCGGTGTATTTTAAGTACTTATATTGCCATTTTCTCTTAAAATTTTTTCTTAAAAATTCAACATTACCTCCCCTTCCATCTACAACTAATATAGTTCCAGGTAACAAAAAAAACTCTATTCTTAAAATATCTCCTGACATTGCTAACGAGTTAGGATGATTAGTTGAAAACTCAAATTTTTTATTTTTTTTTATATTAAATAAATCTGGTCCATCTAGATAAATAAAATCAGGCTGGCAAGGTGGTAGATCTCTATAAAAGGTGCAGATTTTATTATTATATAGTGAGGTTTCTACCTTAGACAAAACCCATTTATTGATAATTTTAAATTTTTTATGTTTTTTTAGTCTTGTTCTAGAAATATTTAAATATTTCATACTATTATCAATACTAATAAATTCATATGCTTTTGAGAAACCAAAGTTATGTAATTTTTGCCTATTTAAGATTTTATTGTGATTTAAGGCATCACTTAAAAATAAACTGGACCACCCAGATCCGAGCTCCAAAATTGAAATTCTGTTATTTAATCGAATTAGTTGATATAACACATAAAGTTTGGATAAATTGGGTGGTAACGTTTTAATAGTTTTACTTTTATTTTTTTTTTTGAATTAGTTCCTTTAATTTAAAAAAGTTATTTATTTGTTTAATATTTAAAATTTTAGGAATCTTTATTTTAAATTTTCTTTTCATCAACTTTTGTCTATTGTTAGTCTCATAATTTTTCCGGCTTGTTTATAATTTCCAAAATAGTCTTTCATCATTTTATCATAATTATTAATACTTGCTGGAAATTTTATATTTTTTTTATTAACCATATTTTGTATTTGTTTAAAAAATTTTTTTTCATTTCTATAAATTAGAGTTTTATCATAGTTATAAATAATTTTTTTTTCATAGGTTTTTTTTCCAAAAAAAGGAATAAGAATATGTTTTTTTGATGCAATTGACTCCAAAGTTGCGGCTGAATTAAGCGATATTATTAAGTCAGAATTTTTTAAAATATTTGCTCCACTTCCTGAATTAATAAATATAATTTTATTTTTTTTTTTGCTTTAAAATATTTGGGATTAATTTTCCATTTTTAGCTTTAACAATTATCTTAATTTTTTTGTTTGAATTACTTAATTTCGTTAAGTAATGTAAAATTTTTGAATTAATTTCATTCCAATTATAAGATTTAAATTTAGTTTTATTTGGTATACCTTTTTTATTTTCAATTAAAAAAAAAGTTAGTGTAGTAATTTTCTTTTTTTTTATCTTATTTGATTGATTTAGAAAAAAATTAAACCTTGGTAATCCATTTACCAAAATTTTTATTTTGTCTTTTGTAAGTTTTTCCAAATAAAGCTTAGTCATATGGTTATATACTAATATTTTAGAGAAGTTTTTTAAAAACTGTGAATACATTGGAAATGGGTTCACTTCTAATTCTGCAGGGGATCTAAAGCATTCTTTATAAAATAAATAAGTGTCAATATTTTGTTTTTTGCACTCCTGAAAAAAGAACGCTTCAGCGCTATAATTATAGTTAAATGTAACAAAGTTAAATTCAGGTAATAAATATTTTAATGAATTTAATAATTTCTTTGAATACAAATTATATTTGTTTAATTTTATCTCAAATTTATCAATATTTTTATGAAGTTTGTAATCTTTATAAAAAAAGTGATCAAAAATTAATTTAAAATTTTCTCTTGATATAAAATAAATCTTTCTTTTAGGTCTAAAGTTTCTATAGGACTCTATGATATCATCTCTTCCAATAGTTCTGTCAAGAATAATTGTAATTTTATTTTTATTTTTAGAATCTTTTATGTTTATATTTTTGTAAAGTAAAAACTTCCAACTTAGTGCACTTAAAAAAGGAATGTTAAAATAACAGCCCACAATACTTAATGAAGTAAAAAAAAACTTATAAATTAAATATATTTTTTTCTGAATCATTAAATTTTATTGATAATTATTTTATCTTAATATCATTTGTATCTAATCTCTTTAATTCATACAAATTTCTTTTATTTAGGATCGCTGAACCTTTGTTAGATGTAAAACCACAATAGCAATTATATTTTTTTAATAATTCTATAGTAGTTTTATTGTACGCACCATGTGGATAACACATCGTCCAACCTTCTGAAGATCCATTTAAAAATTTCAAAAATTTGTAAGATTTGCTTATTTCTTTTTCTTGCTCTTTTTTTGTTAATAAATTTAGTCTTAAATGTTTGTCACCATGACCACCTATCATCATACCATTTGCTTTTAATTTTTTTAAATGATTTATATTCATGTATAATTTATTAGAAACTTTCTTTTCATCTTTAGATATATACTTATTAAAAAAGTAATTACAGATTTTTTCTCTAATTTTAATTGGTAAAGCTACTTGTAAAAGAAATTTTATATATTTCGTATTTTTGTCATCAAATCGCTTTTTAAATTTTATAAAATTTTTTTTTTTCAAATTTTCAAAATTAATTGAATAATCAATTTTATCTAAATATTTTAAAATATCATTTAATAATTTTTTTTTATCTTTAATTTTTGCCAATATGAGTTGAATTTTATTTACATCGGCAACTTTTCTTCTGGTAATTACTTGAACAGGAGGAAAAAATATTCCAGAAATATTTCTTTTTTTTAATTCCGGTAAAACTACTTTATAATGATCAATATAGCCGTCATCAAAGGTCAATAGATATGAATTTCTTTTAATTACCCCTTTACCATTAATAAAATTTATGAATTGTTCTGGAGTAATAATATTAAAATTTTTTTTAATAAAATTGAGTTGCTTTTTAAATACATTAACACTTTGTGCTTTTAGGTTTGGAAAACTTGATTTTTTTTTATCTCTAACGTAATGATATGTTATAATATTTAATTTATTATTCATAAAAACTATTTATAAATTAAATAATTTAATTTTTATGATAAATCAAAAAATAAATTCATACATCGGTAATATTTCTGATTGTGCTGATGTGCAAAAATTCATAAAAAAACACTGGAAAAAAAAACATATACTGGCTCAAAATAAGGAGTTTTTTAAATGGAAATATATTCAGGATAAAAGACTAAATTTCAGTATTGTTAAAAAAAATAAAACTATCGTTGGTATTATGGGATTTATACCGCAAAAAAAATTTGACTGTAAATTAAGTGATAATCAAATAACACTAACTTTATCTGTTACTAGTAAGAATGCTCCTCCAGGAACTTTATTTAGATTGTTTTCAACATTAAAAGAAAATTTTCCAATAGATTTTGTTTCTTCATCGGGGAACTGGGACCCTGGCATAGTAAATTACAATAAATCACTTGGATTTAAGATTAGAGAGATGGATCATTTTTTTGTTTTACCAAATAAGAAATTCAAGCTCATCAAAACACCATATAAATTAAAGTTTAATATTAAAAATATTGGAAAATTTAGATTAATCAAAAAAAAAGACGCTAAAAAAAAATATAAACATTTATTCGTAAATAAGCCTCAAAAAAGTTTTAAATTTTTAATTAATAGATATCTAAATCATCCAATATTTAATTATGAAATATATGAAATTAAAAATAATCGCAAAATTTTATGCTTATTGGTAATTAGAATAATAAAAGTGAAAAATGAAAATATTATCAAAATTGTTGATTACCAAGGAGAAAAAAATAATATAGTGTATTGTGGCTGTTTATTTAATTATTTGCTTCAAACTCATAATCCTGAATTTATCGATTTTGTAAGTAATGGTTTTCCAAAAAATCTTCTTTATAAGCTTGGTTTAAAAAGTAAAAAAAAATATCCTAAATTGATTTTACCAGATTACGTCAATCCCTGGATTTTAAAAAATATTGAAATCAAATGCGGTACAATTTCAAATAAAAAAGATATTTTTCTTATAATGAGAGGAGATGGAGATCGTGATAGTCCTAATCGAATTTAACTTTATATTTTTTTAATATCTCTTGACCTTTTTTATATGAACTAAAATCTACTATATCGTCAGTTTCTATACTTATTTTAAAAGCATTTTCTAACTCAGAAATTAAGGTCATATGCCCAATAGAATCCCACTCATCTATATCTTGATATTTTAAATTATCAATTTTTTTATCATCTTTTATTGAGAATACTTTTACGAAAATTTGTTTGTATTTTTTTAGAGTTGACATTATAGATTGCCCTATACCTTAAAATGAAAAATATTGAAATAAAAAAAATATCAGAAAAATTTTTTCAGCATGGTGCAGTGATTAGTTCAAAATCAAAGAATTTTAAGATAAATAATCTCAAAAAAACTGTGGTTAATAAACTTTTTCATGAAAAGGGAATAATAATATTTGATAATTTTAATATTACATACCCAGAATTTTATAAATTTACAAAAAAATTCACTAAAATATACGCTAATGACGCAATAAGAAGAAAAGAAAGATTTAAAAATAAAGTTTTAAGGTCAGTAGATCTTGGAAATAAAAAAGTAACCCTGCACAGTGAATCAAGCTTTACAGTAACCAGACCGCAAATTATATGGTTTATGTGTATAAAACCACCAAAAAAAAATACTGGAGGTGAAACAATTTTTTGTGATGGTTCCGTATTATGGGATAGTTTAAGTTCTCAAACTAAAACTTTTTTTAAAAGAGAGCCTCTTGAATATATTGTGAATATTAAATTAAGTAATAATAATTCTAATTTAAAAAAAAAATGGTTTCTTAATTTTCCTGGTATTTCAAATGAATTTGTTGATTTTAAAAAAAATATTATGAGTTTCAATTACAAAACTTTTGCTGTTGAAAAAAATTATTTAAATTCGAAACTTTTTTTTTGCAATCATCTATTAAGTGTTAAAGATGAAAGTCAAATCGAAAAAGTTTTATGCAAAAATAAGAAAATACCTAAAGATTTAATAAAAGAAATTAATCAAAAATCAAAGAAAATTACCTATGTGCATAAATGGAAAAAAAATCAATTCATCATGATTGATAATCACAGATTTATGCATGGGAGAAATAAAATTATCAAAAATTCAAAAAGAGATATAATTAATGCACAAACTCTTGTAGCTAATTTATTTTAAAATTGATTTAACTTTTTTTGCAATAGAAACTGAGTCAATTCCATGCAATTTTTTTAAATAATCGTAACTACCGCTCTTAGAGTAAGTATCTTTCACTCCTAATCTATAAAGTTTGTGACTTCTATCAGTCTCTGAAATAATTTCAGATATTACTGAACCTAATCCTCCTATAATATTGTGTTCTTCAATTGTAACTACGTATTTATGACCCTTTAAAAAATTTAGAACATTTTTTTTATTAATTGGTTTCAATGAGTGAACATTGATAATTGTTGGAAATATGTTTTTTTTTCTTAATATTTCATTTGCGATTAAAACTTCATTTATAATTGCACCAGATGAAAATAGGATAATTTTTTTTCCATCTTTAATTTTTTTTGGTTCTCCAATTTTAAAATTATAATTTTCATTATATATTTTCTTTAAAGGCGAGCTACCAGTTAAACGAATATACATAGAATTATTAGATTTATTAAATGCTGTAAGACATTTTTCTAATTCCAAACCATCGCATGGCGTTAAAATATCTATATTTGGTATTGATCTTAAAGCTCCCACATCCTCAACAGAGCAATGAGTATATCCTAAATTACCTAATACAAGTCCACTTGCTAGTCCAACCATACATATTTTAATATTCATATAACCCAAGTTTACTTTTATTTGCTCTAAGCATCTCAAAGTTTGAAAAGGAGAAAATGTTGATGTAAATACTTTAAAGCCATCATTAGAAAGTCCTGCTGCTACACCAATCATGTTTTGCTCAGAAATTCCTATTTCTAAATAGTTTTCTTTGTGTTGATTTCTGAATCTGTCTAATCCTGCTGAAGTTGAAACATCTGATGTAAGTACCATTAAATTTTTATCTTTTTTTACTAACTCAAGCATTATCATTCCAAATGACGCCCTCATACCAATGCTTGAATAAAAATTTATTTTTTTTGAAAATTTATTCATGAGCATCTAAATTTTTTATTGCTTCATCATATAATTTTTTAGTTAATATTTTATGATGCCACTCGTTATTATTTTCTGCAAAAACCAATCCCTTTCCCTTTATAGTTTTAGCAACTATTAATTTTGGTTTGTCAGTTACTACTTTA
>MDTA01091281.1_pt1 | contig 12195 bp, 13 predicted proteins | sample 811151 | NCBI WGS metagenome assembly MDTA01 (sample SAMN05326648, study PRJNA326480) | marine metagenome | isolation source: seawater | place: Indian Ocean: South | collected 2010
GGTGAGCAAGATAGAATACACCTAGTTGCTTGCGTTCTAGAAAACCCTTTTAATTAAATGACAGAATTTACACACGGAATTTTTTCAGCAACAAAAAATATTTACGAAAATAATAAAGGATCAATATTAAGAACAATAATTTATACAATTGGCCACTTTGCTATTGCTATAACAGTTTTGATGCTAATAGCAGATGTAGCTTTTATGATTGCTCTTACTGATGCGATTGTGGAACCTTTGGCTAATGCAATTTGGTATTTTATATTAGATAAAATTTGGACCTCAAAAATAAAAAAATAGTTTAATCAAAGTCGACCCCATAGACTTTCTTTTTTTACCCATCCAACATACTTTTCAACTTTTATTTTGCACCAATCATCATTACATTTTGTAATTTTACAAAGTTTACCTTTTTGTAATCTTACAAGTGGCCTTGAGTAAATTGTAGGTTTTTTAAAAACAACTAGGTTATCATCAATATTTATAGCTGATTTTTTTTTAGCTAATTGTGATATATGTATCCAACCAGTATTATTTTCGTGATCTCGTATCTTTCTAAAATTATCTGATCTCTCCTGCACTAAAACCGGTAAATATTTCTTTTTATAAAATATTTTTATCGGATAATCAAAAGAGGGTCCCTGTCTTAAGTTAACCTTCTCATTTCTTAAAGTAAGAAAATATTCTTCATTTGCATAAGTATTTCCACATATAAAGAATATTATAAAAAATATCTTTTTTAACATTTATTGGTACAACCTGGATTTCTCAAAATTTTTAATCGTCTCATTGAATTTTCTAATGAATTAAATATTAACATTTTTCCAGATAAGTCTGATTTTAAATTTAAAATAGTTTTTAAAACCTCATTGGCCTGAAGTGATCCTATTATTCCAGCAATTGGTGAAGACACTCCATCTTCAGAACAATTATTATTGTTGATAGGTATTTTAGGCATAAAGCATCTAAAACAAGGTGACTTTGATCTAAAGTCAAACTTGAAAAGATGGCCGTCAAATTTATTAATAGCACCAGAAATTAGAATTTTTTTCATCAATTTACTGTAATCATTTATTAACAATCTTGTATTAAAATTATCTGTACCATCACATATGATATCAAATTTTTTGAAAACAGTTTTTATATTTTTATTTTCTAATTTTTTTTTAAATATTTTGATATTCACCTTTTTGTCTATTTGTTTAATTCTCTTATACGCTTGTAACACCTTTGACTTTCCTATGTCCTTTTCGGAAAAAAGAATTTGTCTATTTAAATTTGTTAGTTCTATTTTGTCGTGATCTATGATGCCAATATTCCGAATTCCAATGTTAGCCAGATAAATAAGCAATGGACATCCAAGCCCTCCTATACCAACAATCAATACTTTAGCATTTTTAATTTTTTTTTGCCCTGAAAAACCAATTTCTTTTAAAATTATTTGTTTCTCATATTTTTTGAAATAATGATTTAAACTAGTCATTTTACACCTGTTGATCCAAAACCTCCTTCACCTCTCTCCGTCTCTTCAATAATTTCAGCCTCAAACAATTTAGCTTCAATAACAGGACACAAAACCATCTGAGCAATCCTTAGTCCATTTTCAACTTTGAATATTTTTTTCCCATGATTAAATAAGATCACTTTAATTTCTCCCCTGTAGTCACTGTCAATGGTACCAGGAGTATTTAAAACTGTAATATCATTATTTGCCGCTAATCCAGACCTAGGTCTTATTTGTATTTCATAACCTCTTGGGATTTTTAATTTTATTCCTGTCGGAATTATTTTTTTGTCAGATGGTTTTATAATAATCTCATCTTCAATGAATGCAGAAATATCCATTCCTGATGAACCAATAGTTTTATATTGGGGAAGTGTAACTTTTGATGAAATTCTTTTAATTAAAATTTTTACCATCAGCAAGCAATTTATTTATAATTTTTTCTACAATTAATGTTGCTATATAGCTTTTTTTATTTTTTTTTATTTTAGTTTTATCACCAAATTTATCCAGAATTGTAACTTCATTGTAATCACTGTTGAACCCTATCTCTTTTTTTTAAACATCATTTGCAATTAAATAATCACAGTGTTTTGTTTTTAATTTAATCTCTGAATTGCGGACCAAATCCTCAGTTTCTGCTGAAAATCCAACCACTAATTTTGGTCTATCCTTATTAGTTTTGCCCAAAAAATCTAAAATGTCAGGATTTTCTGTTAAATCTATATTTCTTATATCTTCTTTGTTCTTTTTTATTTTTGTTTTTTTTTTAAAACTTGGCCTCATATCTGATACAGCAGCTGAGCATATAGCAATATCAACAGGAAGAAGTTTTTTTACTTTTTCAAACATTTCTCTTGCTGACACGATTTTTATAAGTTTTACATTTTTATCAGGAATAAGGTTAGATGGACCCAATACTAATGTCGTTTTTACTCCTAACCTCGATAATGAATTTGCTATTTCAATACCTTGTTTGCCACTAGATTCATTAGATATATATCTAATTGGGTCTAAATATTCTCTAGTTGGTCCTGCAGTTACTATCGCTTTAAGTTTTTTGCTTTGTACCAAATCTTTATTTAAAAAATATTCCTTTAAATGCTTATAGATTTGTCTAGGACTTGACATCTTGCCTTCACCGTACTCTCCACACGCCATTTCACCACTGATCGGTCCGATCAATTTATAACCAAAGTTTTTAAGTTCAGCTATGTTTGTTTGAGTAGCTTTATGAAGCCACATTCTCACATTCATTGCGGGGACAAGAAATATGTCTTTATTAGATGCCAATATAACTGTAGAGGCTAAATCATCAGCGCGACCACTACTTAACTTACTTATAAAATTAGCAGTTGTAGGAACTACTAAAATTATATCAGCCCATCTCGATAAAGATATATGATCAATTTCAGACTCATTTCTAGAGTCAAAAAGATTTTCAAAGGGCTTCTCCCCTGTTAAACTTGTAATGGATAATGGAGTAACAAATTCTTTTCCACTCTTAGTTAAAATAGTTCTTATATCAAAATTATTTTTTTTTAAAATTCTTATCAAGTCTAGGGACTTATAAGCAGCTATCCCTCCACCTATGACAATTAAAACTTTCTTTTTTTTTAACATATTTAATTAAAATACTAATAACATCACAATTACAATACCTAAAACTGATATAATCATGTTATTTTGAAAAGTCTTTATTTTCATTTTTTCAAGATTCAAACTAATATCATTGGAGCTTACCAGATTCAATTTCCCCTCTGCAATAAGCTGCAATGCGTAATTAGCTTTATCTATAAAATTTGGAAAATCGGGAATTCTATTAATTATCTCCTCAGATGTTTTGATAGCTTTCTTGAAAGTTTTGTTTGGACTTTTATAATCTTTGATCCAGTCTTCTAAAATTGGTTTGGATACATTCCATATATTAGTTTCTGGATCCAGTTTTCTAGATACTCCCTCGACCACCACCATTGTTTTTTGCAAAAGAAGAAGCTGAGTTTGTGTAGCCATATTAAACTTTTCTGTGATTTCGAATAGTTGAGCCAATAAATTTCCACCTGAAATATCTTTTATGGACTGACCGAATATAGGCTCTCCAACAGATCGCAGAGCTTGAGCGAATTCCTCTTTGGAAGCTGTACTAGGTACCAATCCTGCTTTAAAATGAACTTCTGCTACTTTATGATAATCTCTTTGAATGAAGCCATATAATATTTCAGCTAAATATCCTCGATTATTTTTGTCCAATCTTCCCATTATGCCAAAGTCCACTGGAACGATATTTCCAGAATTATCTACAAAAAGATTGCCTTGGTGCATATCCCCGTGAAAAAAACCATCTCTAACAGCTTGCCTAAGAAAATGCTGAATTAAGTTTTTAGAAAGCTCTTTTAAGTCTATTCCAGCTTTTTTCATTAAACTTAACTCCCTTATTGAAACTCCTTCAACTTTGTCTAATGTCAAAATTCTTTTCGATGTATAAGGCCAATATATTTTTGGTACTTTAAAACCTTGATCATTAAATGTGTTTTCATAAAGTTCATTAGCAGCTGCCGCTTCAAATCTTAAATCCATCTCAATATTTGTGATTTCTCTTAAAAGATGAACTACCTCGATTAATTTTAATCTTTTTGTTTTAGAAATTGTTTTCTCTAAAATATAGGCTAGCAACATTAACGCATCAAGTTCTCTGTTAAAAATCTTTTCAATGTCTGGTCTTAAGATTTTAATTGCGACTTCCTTAATTTCATCATTAATTTTTATTTTAGCAAAATGTACTTGAGCAATTGATGCTGCAGCTATTGGACTACTAAATTCAATTATGTTATTGTAATTATTAATTCCAACTTCCTTTTTAAGTATCTCTTTAGCTGATGCATCATCAAAAGGAGGCAGTTTGTCCTGTAACTTTTCAAGATCACTTGCTACATCTGTACCAATTATATCAGGCCTAGTTGCTAAAAATTGACCTAACTTTATAAAAGTGGTTCCCATTTGTTCAAAAGCATCACAAAGTTTTTGACCAGAGGTTTTGTTGATCTCATACACTTTTTTCTTTGATCTAAAATTTATAAGATTAAAAAAAATTTTTAAAATAAAGGGTATTTTATAAACTTCATTAATGGTTTCCAAAGCCCCTGAGGAGCCAAGTTTTCTGGCAATCTTTACAAGTTGAAATAACCTGTCAAACATTAGTATATTTTCCATCCTCTGTGAATTGCGGCAACACCATAAAATAAACTTCTACATTGAATATTGCTAAAGCCAGCATTCTCAATTTTATCAGACAACTCATTTTGATCATAAAAATCATCGATACTTTTAATCAAATATTCATAGGGGTCTGATTTGCCAACTATTAGTTTACCTATTCTTGGAATAATTTTAGAATATCTTTTATAAAAAAAATTTATAGTTTCATTCTCAACTTTTGAAAATTCAAGACAGTAAAATTTTCCACCTGGTTTGATTACCCTAAAAGCTTCTGATAAAGACTTATTTATATTTGATGTATTTCGTAAACCAAAACTAATTGAATATAGATCAAAAGTATTGTCTTTAAATGGAAGTTTTTCAGCATAGTCATTGTACCATTTTATATTTTTAAAAGACCCAAGTTTTTTTTTTCCTGTCTCCATCATATTTTTATTTGGCTCAACACAAAATATAGTGCAATTATTATTTAATTTATTTGAAAAAATTTTTGCAACATCTCCAGAACCAGATGCAACATCAATAAGAAGGTCATCCTTGTTTGGAGACATCCACTCTACAAGATCCTTTTTCCATCTTCTATGAGCACCCAAGGACATTATATCGTTCATTAAGTCATATTTTTTATTAACACTATTAAAAACATCATTGACTAAATTTATTTTTTTTTGATTAATGAAACTCATAAGAAATTATATGCCAGAATTACCAGAAGTTGAAGTTGTTAAAAAGTCACTAGTGAAGAGAATTTTAAGAAACTCTATAAAAAAGATTAAGATAAATAACTCAAATCTAAGATATGAGGTTGATTTTAAAAAACTTAATCTTTTATCTAATAAAAAAATTGTAAAAATTCAAAGAAAATCGAAATATTTAATTATTGATTTTGAAAATAAATACAGCTTATTAATTCATCTTGGTATGACTGGATATTTCTATTTCAAAAATAATAATTTTTTGCAAAAAACGAGTTTTTATATATCTTTAAATAAAAATAATAATAAACATGATCATATAATTTTTGTGTTGAAAAATAATATTCAGCTTATTTATAATGATGTAAGAAGATTTGGTTTCTTCATTGTAAAAAAAACCAAAGATCTTTATAAAATGAGCCGTCTGAAAAATCTTGGGCCGGAACCATTATCTAAAAATTTTAGAATAATGTCGTTCAAAAAAAGTTACAACAAAAAAACAAATATTAAGAATTTGCTTATGAATCAAAAATTTGTGTCTGGGTTAGGAAATATTTATGTTAACGAAATTTTATTTAAAAGTAAAATCTACCCAGGGAAAAAAGCTTCTAAATTAATTTTTTCTGAGCATGCAAAAATAATTAAAAATACAAAATATTTGCTTAAAAGAGCTATTAATTTTGGCGGTTCTTCAATAAAAAATTTTAAAAATGCAAAGGGGAAAAAAGGAACTTTCCAGGAAAATTTCAAAGTTTATGGGCGAGAGGGAAAAATGTGTAAAACCTATAATTGTAAAAGCAAAATAATAAGAATTATTACGAATAATAGGTCGAGTTTTTATTGTCCTTCTTGTCAAAAATAACATTGACGCTAAAAACTTGACGATATATATACTTCAAATTCATGCCTAATACAAAATCAGCTATAAGAAGAGTAAAAAGAGTAAAAAAGCAAACTGCTGTAAATCGTATAAGAAAAGGAAAGTATAAATCGGCATTAAAAACTATGGACAAACTTTTAAAAGACGGTGACAAGGTAAAAATAAAAAAATATTTTCCAAAATTTCAATCAATTCTAACACAGGTTGCTAAAACCGGTGTGATTAATAAAAAAACAATCTCAAGAAAAATTTCCAGAGTTTCAAAAAAAATTTAAACTTACAAACGAACAATTCAAGGTTGATAATAATTTTAATTGGTTTTCAGTGAAGAACTTTTTCTATATTTAGAAAAAAATTATTATGAATTAAAATTGATTCTATCATTGCGCTAACTCTACAACCAAACTTGATTTTTTTTTTTATATTTGGAAATACTTATTGCAAATCAATAATTTTTCTAGTTTAAGTTAATTTCTAACTATTTTAATTCTATGGAAAAAAATTCTTCGAAGGCAAAAAAAATATTTTATTCGGAAGAAGAAAATATTTTGAATTGGGCTGAAGTTCAAAACTCACTTGAGAAAAATTTTGGAAAAGAAATTTTTGATAGCTGGCTTAAAAATCTATCTCTTGTAAAAGAATATAATGATCATATAATTTTAGGTGCACCAACTAGATTTTTTAGAGATTGGATAGTATCTAGGTATCTAGATAAAATACTTGAGCATGTTAGGGTATATAAAAAAAGCTTAAGTAGAATAGAGTTTAAAATTTTAGAAGATCCAAAGTCTTATCTTGATGGGAAAAGTGGCAAGATAGACATTGGAAAAGTCGCAGAAATTAAGGACTCTGTTCTTAATTATAATAGATTAAACCCAAGTCTCACTTTTGAAAATTTCATTAAGGGATCTAGTAATGAAGTGGCCCTTTCCTACGCGAAAAAAGTATGCGAGCATTTAACTAGATATAATCCGCTATATTTATACGGAGGAGTTGGATTGGGTAAAACACATTTGCTAAATGCTATAGGACTTGAACTTCAAAATGAAAACAATATCATGTTTATATCAGCAGAAAGATTTATGTATCATTTTATAAAGTCAATAAAGAAAAATGATATGGTGAATTTTAAAGACTTTTTTAGAAAATCATCAGTTTTTATAATTGACGACATACAATTTATGAGAGGCAAAGAAAGCTTGCAAGAGGAATTTTTTCATACTTTTAATAGTTTAATAGAGAAAGGGTCCCAAATTATAATTTCTGCTGATAGACCACCTTTAAAATTAGATAGAATGCAAGAGAGGATAAAATCAAGATTTTTAGGAGGATTAATAGTTGATATTGATACTCCAGATATAGAATTAAAAAGTAAAATTATCAATCACAGAATTGAGTCAACACAAAAACAATTTAATGAAAATTTTAAAATTAGCGATGAAGTCAAAGATTTTCTTGCTAGAGAAAGTAAAACAAATATTAGAGAATTAATTGGAGTTTTAAATCGCGTGATAGCATTTAGCAGGGTTCACGGCAAAACCCTTACCTCAAGTGATTGTAAAAATATTTTAAAAGATGTTTTCAATCAATCAAAGATTGTAACTGTTGACAAAATTCAAAATGTGGTTTCTGGCTATTATAATATTACATTAAATGAAATGTTGTCACAAAGAAGGTCAAGGCCTTTAGCCAGACCAAGACAAATTGCTATGTACCTTGCAAAAAAATTAACAACAAGATCTTTACCAGAAATTGGTAGAAGATTTGCTAACAGAGACCATACCACCGTTATTCACGCGGTCAAAACTATTACAAGATTATGTGAAAAAGACGAGGAGATGAAAAAAGATATTTCTCAAATCAAAAATATGTTGTTAGAGGAATAGAAATGCGTTTTTCTCTAAATAGAGATAAATTATTAAAGTCACTAAGTTATGCTCAAGGAGTAGTTGAAAAAAAAAACACTCTACCAATTTTGTCAAATGTACTTATAAACGCAAAAAATAACACACTTACACTTGTAGCTACAGATCTAGATATATTCTTTTATGAAGAAATTAACGATGTTAATATTTCTAATGAGGGGAGCACGACTACATCTGCTAATGTTTTGCACGATATATTGAGGAAAATTTCTCCTCAATCAGAATTAAATTTTGAACAAAAATCACAAAATAAACTTAATTTAAATGCTGATAATTCTGATTTTAATTTACTTTGCTTGCCTCCAGAAAACTTTCCAGCTATGCCACAAGATAAGGCTAGTTTAGAAATAAAATTGGATGCATCAAAATTTTTATCGCTTATTAATAAAGTTAAAATTTCCATATCTAATGATGATACAAGACATTATCTAAACGGAATATATTTTCATGTCACAAGTTCAGGTAATAAAAATTATTTGACAGGAGTTGCCACTGATAGTCATCGATTATCTTCGTCGAGCATAGAAATTCCATCATTAAAAGATGGTATTTCATTCATCTTACCAAAAAAAACAGTTTTTCAACTTTCAGGATTGTTAAATGATTTTCAAGGAAATATCACACTTAAAATTGGAGAGAATAAAACAGACTTTATAGTAGAATGAAAAAGGCTTATTTCAAAAGTAATTGATGGAAAATTTCCTGATTATAAAAAAGTAATTCCTTTAAATAATCAAAAAAAATTAGTTGTTAATTGTAAAGATTTTATTGACTCCGTGGAAAGAGTTACAACTGTCTCTTTAGATAGAAAAGAAGGGATAAAACTTGAATTATTAGAAAATAAAATTAAATTATCCGTTTCAAGCACTAATTCTGGTGATGGGAATGAAACACTCAAATCGGTTTATAAAAATCAATCTTTCATTATAAGTTTTAACTCTAAATATTTAATTGATATTGCTTCTGTAATTGAAAATCAGAATATAGAATTTTTACTAAATGATGGAATTTCTCCAGTATTAATCACAGATCAGTCTGACAAAGATAGTTTTTATGTGGTAATGCCAATGAAAATATAAAAATAGAATTTAAATATTTAAAATCAGTTAAAACCGTTGATATTATTAGTTTATTCAGGTTAAGAATTTCTACTGATTTTATATTAGTTAAAAAAAATGATATCATAATAGTTCAAAATATAATGCCAAAAAACAAATCAGTTAATACAAACAATAATTATGGTGCAGAGTCCATCAAAGTTTTAAAAGGACTAGAGGCTGTAAGAAAAAGACCTGGAATGTATATCGGAGATACAGATGATGGATCAGGTCTTCATCATATGGTTTTTGAAGTTGTAGACAACGCTATAGATGAAGCTTTAGCAGGATATTGCAAAAACATAAATATCACAATCAACTCTGACAACTCAATTACTGTGGAAGATGACGGTAGAGGTATTCCAGTAGATATTCATAAAACTGAAAAGGTATCTGCTGCAGAAGTAATAATGACCCAATTACACGCGGGGGGAAAATTTGACCATGACTCTTATAGAGTTTCTGGTGGTTTGCATGGAGTTGGTGTTTCGGTAGTTAATGCATTGTCTAAAAAACTAGATTTAACAATCTATCGAGATAGTAAAGAATACTTTGTTACATTTAGCGATGGAGTAACAAAAAAATCTTTAAAAAAAGTAGGTAATACAAAAAAAAGGGGAACAAAGGTCACTTTTTTGCCTTCTAAAGAAATATTTTCCTCAACTAAATTTAGTGTGTCGATTCTGCAAAAAAGAATGAGAGAGCTTGCTTTTTTAAATAAAGGTGTGGGCATAATACTTAGTGATGAAACTTCATCGAAAAAGAAAGAATATAAATTCAAATTTGATGGAGGAGTAACTGAGTTTGTCAAATATATAAATACAAAAAAACAAATTTTTGTAAATAAAAATGAAAAGGAAGTCTTTAAAAAACCTGTATATGTCATGGGTACAAAAAATAATATTTCAATCGAATGTGCATTTGAATGGAACGCAGGCTACTCTGAGGAAGTATTAGCTTTTACAAATAACATTAACCAAAAAGATGGTGGAACTCATCTTCTTGGTTTCCGTAGCGCGCTGACCAGAATTATAAATAAATATTCGTCTTCTTATAATAAAAAAAATAAGATTCAATTATCAGGAGAGGACATAAAAGAGGGGTTGACTACTGTTCTATCAATTAAAATGCCAGATCCTAAATTTTCATCACAAACAAAAGATAAACTAGTTTCTTCAGAAGTGCGTTTAATAGTCGAAAACATTATTAATGAGAAAGTTTCTACATGGTTCGATCAAAATCCAGGTGTTATCAAAGCTGTAATTGAAAAAATTACTCAAGCGGCGATTGCTAGAGATGTTGCGAGAAAAGCTAGAGACAGTGTTAGACGGAAAGGAGCTTTTGAATTAACTGGATTGCCAGGGAAGTTGGCAGATTGCCAAATTTCAAAAAAAGAAGGCACGGAACTTTTTATAGTTGAGGGAGACTCTGCGGGTGGGTCAGCAAAACAAGGAAGAAATAGAGAGTTTCAAGCAGTATTACCTTTAAGAGGAAAAATTTTAAATACATTTGTTGGTAACAACGGCAAAAAAAATAGAAATGAGAGTGAACATTTTACAAAAACTTTATCTAAAATGATGTCATCTAGTGAAATAGTGACTTTAATAAATGCGCTAGGTACTGGTTCAAAAGATTTTGATATTGAAAATTTAAGATATGATAAAATTATAATTATGACTGATGCAGATGTAGATGGATCTCATATCAGAACACTTCTTTTAACTTTTTTTAATAATTTTCCTTTTAACAAATTAATTGAAAATGGCCACATTTATCTAGCCCAACCTCCACTGTTTAAAGTTACTAAAGGAAATAAAATAAATTATATTAAAGATGAAAAAGAATTAGATAATTATATTCTTAAATCAGCTGGTCAAAATTCAAAAAATAAAAAAAACCTCACTGCAATAATTGAGGAACAAAAACAGAATTTTTCTTTACAAAGATTTAAAGGACTTGGAGAAATGAATCCTGAAGAGTTATGGGACACTACTCTCAACCCAGATAATAGGTCACTGTTGAGAGTTCAGTATTCTAAAGGTACTAAAGACAAATCTTCTGATGATCAGAAAATTATTGAGATTTTAATGGGTAGTGAAGTAAGCCCCAGAAAAGATTTTATCACTAATAACGCATTAGAAGTTAATAATCTTGACATATAAGTAATGAATTTTACGACTCTATTTAGATTGAATGAGAATCTAAACTTAGACAGAAAAACATTAGTCATTTTAAGATGGATTGCATTAATTGGTCAATTTGCTGCGATAAATTTCGTTTATTTTGCATTAAAACTTGAATTCCCTATATATGAAACATATGGAATAATTTTTATCGGGATCATTACCAATATTTATTTACATTTTGTAATTAAAACCACTCTATTAAAAGACCTCTATTCAGGTCTTTTCTTAGTATACGATTTATTCCAACTTGGAATTTTACTTTATTTGACAGGCGGTATACACAATCCTTTTTCCTTTTTTTTAATCATACCAGCTATAGTTTCTTCCACTTTTTTAAGTATGGGCACAACAATCATTTTAGGATTAATAACTCTAGCCTTATTAATACTCATTACTTTCTACCACTTACCATTGCCAGGCGTAGACTTATCATTTGTATTTCCAGAATATTATTTATTTGGAATTATTATCTCAATTATAATTGGTCTAATTTTTTTAAGTTATTTTGGAATTAGATTTGCAGGAGAAACCAAAAAAAGATCGGATGCTCTTAATAAACTACAATTAATATTATCAAAAGAATATGAACTCGAGTCACTTGGTGGCCAAGCCGCTGCTGCTGCACATTCTTTAGGAACACCACTAGCAACAATATCCGTAGTTGCCAAAGAATTAAAAAAAGAGATAGGTGA
>MDTA01204915.1_pt1 | contig 12195 bp, 8 predicted proteins | sample 811151 | NCBI WGS metagenome assembly MDTA01 (sample SAMN05326648, study PRJNA326480) | marine metagenome | isolation source: seawater | place: Indian Ocean: South | collected 2010
ATTTTGATTCCAATTATCCATACCAAAGTTGTTGGACGTGTGTGGATAAATCCCAGTAAAAAAACTTGATCGCGAAGGTGCGCAAATAGGAATCGTGCAGTGCATCTGCTGAAAACTAACACCGCTATCCATGAGGCGTGAAATATTGGGTGTATGCGACTGCGGGTGCCCACCAAAGCCTTCTATATCTGTGTTAAGATCATCACACACGATTAGAATCACATTAGGCTTAGCTAGTGCAAGAGTGGTGCCTATAGTCAGAAAAATAGTTAATGAAATAGTCCGTAAGGTCATTCGATTAATAGGTAAGCAATTATTCAGGGCTAGAGGAAATCTTTAATATCTTTTATATCAAGATAAGTCGGAGTCGATCTAATTGGAATTTGTACAATACCCGCAACTGGATCAAAGCTTAATGGGTTACCATAAAGATCCCAGCCGAGAATCGTGTGGATACTTTGCAATGTAATTATCGACTCTCCAGACTCACTCCAAATTACAACAAATTCCCTATCTTCATTAGCAAAACGAGTTTGCCAGTGACCATCCGTAATCTCGTCTTGGCCGAGGCAATCTACGTCATTCATATGGTCGCAAGCTACAGCTGCGGCAATAAATGCTGATTCAACTGATCGGCCACCCGGACCAACCCAACCATGCAACCATCGATCCAATAAATTTCCCTCCAATAAGATGAAATAAAACGTTTTATCAACGCCATTGGCAAATGATGTGCAGATTGCTTGAATATAAGCTTCCGCGCTTTCCTCTTCAGAAAGAATTTCACGTGCAACAAATGGATTTTTAAAAGGGACAAATGGCTTAGCGTCTTTTGCTAGACCGAAGTATCCGAACTCGGTCGACCAAAGCGATGGTACCTCTCCAAAATCTTCGACGGCCGCATGGAATCCTTCTACCACCTCACGAAACTCACCGCGCATAGGATGACGTCTTCCCTCTGTATAGGGATGGAATGAAATCGCGTCATATGGCTCTAGACCAGTGTGCGCAAGTATCTTGCGCAAGAACCGGTTATGGGTCTCTGAGGGAGTAGCTAGACCAAGACCGACAACTTTAATCGATGGTTCCTTGGCCTTAATTACATCATACGCGAGCGTGCTGAAATCAGCCATTTCTTCGACCGTACCTCTGTAGAACAAAGGTATATCGGGTTCATTCCAAGTTTCTATTGCATGTAAGCGACCACCAGACATCTCAATCAAACGATTTAGATAATTAACAAAATAGTCCTGCGCAGATTCCTTAGGAGTATAAGCGCGGTATACGGATGATCCTTTCGGCGCTCTTGATGCCCACTTGGGAATACCAGGACCCAATACTGCTAGTGGCGTCACACCGAAGGTAGCTTGGTAATCTAAGAGCGCAGATAAAGAATCTGCGTGCTCTTGATTCCATTGCCCTTGCTGATTTATCAGCCTACCCAAACCGCAATCAAAGGTGAATCGTGACCAACCGATTCCAATACGTTCTAATGCCCAAAATTCACGTAGGTCGGTAATATTAGCCCCAAAACGATTACTCGGATTAACTTTATTTGCAGAACGGTTACGAAGGATCGCTAAAGATAAGGATTGCTGACCAACATACTTAGTATCGCTTGCCTTAGTCCGAACCTTAACACGATACATACCTTGCTTGCTAAAAGCTGGAACTTCCCACCCAATCTCATCGTTTTTAACGGGATCAACCACTATTTGAGCCTCTGCTTCATGCAGCATATTACCCTGATCATCGCGCACTTCCAAATAACTAGTTACTTGTCTACTCACTTGTGAGTCATTACGCACATGTGTGGTCAAATCAAAGGCTTCACCAGGTATGTATAAACGCCGATAGCGCTGCGTATCGGTAAGTGCCTCCATGTAATTTCGCGGTTGATACTTATGCTTCCCGACACCTGCGACTGTTACGGCATCCAAATACACTGAAACTGCATCTTTGCGCGCAGGCACTTTAATCGAAATAGCGTAGGCATCCTTTGCAGCTAGAGGTAAGCGCACATCAAATGAATAGCGCTCCCAATCATCTGTTAAGATAATTGTTTTTTCTATGAGATCACTACCCCGATTTGGCACTAAAGCTATTGGTACGTAGCGCAATTGTAACTTCACCACTTGCCCTGCTTTTGATGCCTTTAGATCCGCAGAGATGGTAAGACGCTCCAGAGGTCTTCCCTGAAAGTAATCGGATGCAATCGTGGCACCCTTCTGCTCAGCTTCATAGGCAGCGGTCCGAGGCACCAAATCCACACGTAAAGCATTAGCTCCGTGACTTGCGGTGCTCGAATCAATTTCCCATATCGAACTAACGTCAAATTTGCCAAAGATTACACCCCACTCTTCTCGACCCAACTCGAAACTGCTATTGGGCAAAATATTTTGTGGGCGTTTTGCGTCAAATGCAGCCAAAGCAGTTGCGTCAAAATCCGGTAAATTCAATTGATAGTCAATGACGCCACCATCAGTAGGATAAAAGTTCACCCAATATGCTCGATGCCCTTTCCAGTCGACCATACTCAGTAGCTCTATTTTAAGATCTGAATTAGGTTTAATGGAGAAGGCTCGCTTTAAATCGTCTATCGCAGTGAAGCTAGAAAAGCTTCTCCGTGAAAGCAGCACTTGACGTCGCGTAGACTGGGCTGCCCCGATATTGCCATAATCAAAACTTTGGCCGTCTACCATAAAACTCTTACCAGCGTATACATCCAGTGGCAACTGAAAGCTTAGACTTTTAGCCCGATATCCTTCTGCTTTGAAATCGATGACACCTCTTAACTTACGTGATTGAACTAATGAGGTTTCAACTCGATAATTACCACGCGCTGCTCTAATTCGGATAGGCTCATTGATCCGTAGCGCAGATTCAGTTACTTGCTGTTTAATTTCCCATGGCAAAAGATTGGAATGGACTGAGCCATCAGTTGCTTGAATAGAAAACTTAGCTCCCTCGATTAATACATCGTGTATTGAAACCAAATACATAGGGATGCCGTCAGGTTTCACCTGGAAATGCATATCATCCCACTGGATCGATGCATTTTTGTGAATACTGGGAGCTCGCTCAGCTAGGCACACCGATATTAGCAAAGCTAACAATGCGGCGCATAAGATAAGGCGACGAGACAGATTCCTCAGAAGTAGCATATTAAAAAAAATACAAGCCAACAACGATAAATAGTTATTAGAGCAATATTATAAACATAATGCGTTCGCCAGATCGTAATATACATTCGCAACCCTACAATTAATAAACTATCGAATAAATGTGCGCCCTTATGATCTGTAAGTTAGGGTTAGTCTAATACAAATTGTATGGATTAAAAAATGTAATCCTGCTTGTAACCACTTTTTAACAAGGCGAATGAGCGAGAAATAGTAGCTTGGGTCCCTATTAAATCATGAGCGAATTAGCATAATGCGCTGAAACTACTACAAATATAAATGACATGTATGTGCATGGATATGCTATTGAAGATAAATATTTAAATTAAGCGCGAAGTAGACAGATTCAAGCGTGTCTAAAACAATAATTAAAAATGGGCGCGACTTTCTACATTGATCTGTAATAAATAGACTGTCTAAGTAAAACATTACGCAGTCTAAAACACGCATCATTCAAGAAAAATTGCAGAGTAAGCGCAGAATAGTAAAAAATGCACACTTCATTTGACCTCTACCCTGGCTACTTTCGCCGATTCCCTAATTCAGTAGATGGTAATAAATCTTTTCGTTTACGCTACAATATACATGCGATGCGCAACTACGCATTTTACAATGAAGGAGCTAAACGCACTGGACCCTTTCCGCAAGTAAGGCAGGAGGGGTCGCTTGATATTCAATGCAAAGTTACCTCCTCTAGTAGCAAATACATGGAAGTGTATCATTCGCGTGAATGGTCAACATGGACCGGCCAGGCACCTTCCTCCAAGCAAGATATTATCGCTAAAATTCATTATGCAGATGATGCAACGGGCACACTCCGAGATTGGGAGATGAGCTACAGTTCCACACCTATTCTTCCAGTTAAATCATACAAATATAATGAGCTTGGACCGATGTTGAAGCATGGTCGCATCAAAGAAGGTATGATTGAACTGACAGCTAGTCATGAAGAAGCAAAAAACAGACAACTATATACAAAGCATCCAGTCACAACTCTGTATACTCTAATCGAGCGTTTTCAGAGTGGCAGCATAGTAGCCACCACAGTGGACTATCTTGATGATTTAACAATGTTTCGCCCTGGATTAGAAATAACTGCACTTCCCAATGATACAATCGAAATCGAAGGAGTTCCTACTAAATTACATGGGTATGCACTAGTTGGACCAGCAATATTGCCACTCTTCATTTGGATGGATGAACGTTCAAACGTGATCGCGGTGATTGGTCGCAATGTCGCCTACACTTTAATCGAAGCAAAAAACGTATAATCGCGATTTACTCATGTCTTATCCTGCAGAAACCAGTAGCTTCACTCGGCGTCAGTTTATCAAAGCTGGTAGTGCATTGTCTTTATCAGCTTTTTTTACACAATCACAAGCAGCTCCCAATACCAGGCTAAACCAGACAAGTCTAGATTGCCGTCCGAACCTGTTGTTTCTGAATTTAGATCAACTCAGCCATATGGCCCTCAGTTGCCATGGTAATCCACATGTCAACACGCCCAACATTGATCGGCTGGCAAAACGAAGCGTCGACTTTTCTAAAAGTTACACACCCGACCCAATCTGTTGCCCAGCACGCGCGAGTTGGGCGACTGGTCGCTATCCCAGCGAGACAAATGTTGTAATCAACAATCGTCCGTTACTTAGTAATCTGCCGGACTATGGTCAATGGCTAGGCAAAAACGGCTATCAAACCGTTCACATTGGCAAGTGGCATGTCCCTGGTCGCCCTCTGCATAATTCCTTTCAGCTCGTACCGCATAATTCCCACCCACAAGGCGAGTATGGTGATAATCTTGTTGCACTCTCCTTCGAAACCTTTCTCGCAAATAGAGATACCACCCGACCCTTCTTTGCCCAAGTAGGACTCATGAATCCTCATGACTGTGGAAATGCCCCTCGAACTTCCAAGAACCCATTCCCTTTTCCACATTTAAAAGATCAGCTACCACCATTTCCACCGAACTTTGATTTTGATCGACGTGAACCCGAGCAACTCAAGCAGATGCACAAGGGGTTGATGAAGTTCACTGAAGAATGGACAGAAGAAAACTGGGGGCATCAAGCATGGCTCTACTATCGGATGGTTGAAATGGTTGATGTCAATGTGGGTTACATCCTTGACACACTGGAGCAATCACCTGAGCACGAGAACACGCTAATTATTTTTAGCTCTGATCATGGCGATGCCAACGGACACCATCGTATGCTCTTTAAAGATAACTTTTACGAAACTTCTTCTCGTGTCCCTACTATGGTGTGCTTTCCAGGAAAAGTTCCTGCCGGCCTGCTGGACAATACTCACCTAGTCTCAGGTCTAGACTTCTTTCCAACCCTTTGCGATTATGCAGGAGTTGACCCACCCAAAGACTTAAAGGGCATGAGCCTACGTCCTATATTGGAAAATAGAAGCACGTCATGGCGGGAGTATTTACACGCTCAAAGTAAGGCCACGGGACGGATGGTTGTGGATGACCAGTATAAGTTCATCCGCTACTATGGTTCAGAAACTATCCAGCTTTTTGATCTAAAAAATGATCCATGGGAAACTACCAATCTGGCATACAGTAGTAGCCACCAAGACGACTGTAATCGAATGGCTACTGAGATCGACCGCTTGGAACAGACACTCGACAACGTCGATTTACCAGATGCGCTCATGCGCCGCGCGTGAATTATTTATTCCTGTAATAACCTATCCTATGACTCATCATTACTTAGTCTATATTATAGCAAGTCTGCTTACTTGCGGTCTCCTCGCAAAGACTCCAAATCTGATTATCATTTTAACTGATGACCAAGGTTACAATGACGTTGGCTTCAACGGTTGCATCGACATACCTACCCCCCATTTGGATCAACTCGCTGCTAACGGTGTTAAATTTACAGATGGCTATGTCTCCTACCCAGTATGTGGGCCGAGTCGAGCTGGCTTGCTGACAGGTCGCTATCAAGATCGCTTTGGCTTTACTACAAACCCAACCATCGATCCGAATAATCCAGATGCAGGTCTTCCAAAGTCTGAAGAAAATATCGCGGAGATACTCAATAAAGTGAATTACTCAAGCGCCATCATTGGCAAATGGCACATGGGAAGCCATACAAGCAATCACCCGCTTAACCGAGGTTTTGAATATTTCTTCGGATTCCTTTCTGGAGGACATAGCTACTTCCCTAGAAACTATAAGCTAAACGATCTTACCGAGGTCACACGCTCCTGGGAGTGGTATAATACACGGCTAATGGAAAACTTTGAGCGTATTGATGTGCAGGATGACTACCTTACCGATGTCCTGACAGATGCGGCTACCGGGTTTATTGAAGAGAAGGTTAAGGCTAATCAGCACTTTATGCTCTATCTCGCTTATAACGCTCCTCACGCGCCGCTACAGGCCACAGAAAAATACCTATCACGATTCCCTGATATCGCCGACGAAAAACGTCGCACTTATGCTGCCATGGTTAGCTGTGTTGATGATGGCGTCGGTCGTATCATGGAGAGTCTTCGACGCAACCATATTGAGGAAGATACCATAGTTGTATTTCTTTCCGACAATGGCGGTGCAATCACTAAAAATTCCTCTGACAACGGCGCTCTACGAGGAGCCAAGTCAGATCTCTTTGAAGGTGGTATTCGCGTACCTTTCGCAATGCAGTGGAAAGATACAATTCCTGCAGGGCAAGTCTACTCCCACCCAATCATCTCACTCGATATTATGGCTACGATCACCGCTCTGGCTGGAGTCAAAATCGCAAAAGATCGTCCTTTGGATGGCGTCAACTTACTACCCTATCTCACGGGTAAAAATAACAAAGCACCTCACGACAAACTTTTTTGGCGCAAGTGGGAGCAGCAAGGCATGTGTATTCGCGTCGGTGATATAAAGCTGGTGGCCAACACAAAAAGAAACAAAAATAAGCACTCACTATACAATGTCAAAAATGACCTCAGCGAGACCAAAAACCTTAGTATACAAAACCCAGAGAGGAGCAAAGAACTCCTTGAATCCTGGGAGGCGTGGAATGATCAACTAATAGATCGGACCTTCCCAACACTAATGACTGATAAATGGTGGGAGCGCCTATAAATTTTTAACAGTATACAAGGCAAACGTTACTTCTAAGCGCCTCAATTCTTAATGCAGATAATTCCAGAAATATTCCAACATGATTAATCGAATCCATCGAATCATGCTTGTTTTTTCTGTGATACTTTCATGTGCGCTTAGCCTGTATTCAACGGAGCGACCCAACATTCTTATCTTTCTCATCGACGACATGGGACTTATGGATACTTCAGTACCCTTTCTCACAGAGGACGGAGTCTCCAAGGCCTACTCACTCAATGAACATTATCGCACGCCCGCAATGGAGCAACTCGCCAAGCAAGGGTTGCGCTTCGAGCGCTTCTACGCAAACAGTGTCTGCTCCCCCTCACGCGTTTCACTCATTACTGGGCAAAACTCCGCGCGTCATCGCACCACTCAATGGATTAATCCCTACAACCGAAATGCGGATCGATATGCCCCCACAGATTGGAATTGGGAAGGACTGCGTGAAAATTCTGTAACACTTCCTAATCTTTTATCAAATGCAGGCTACCATACTATCCATGTTGGTAAAGCTCACTGGGGTCCAATCGACTACTACGGATCTGACCCACTGCGCATCGGGTTTGATCGTAATGTTGCTGGAGCCGCATGGGGTCGCCCAGGTAGTTATTACGGTGCGCAAAACTTCACAAACCCACAGCAACTTCGTCAGCCTCCTCACCTCGAAGCCTACCACGGTGAAGATGTCCACCTTACAAAGGCTCTGACAAACGAGATGATAAAACTACTCGACTCAGCTGATTCTACCGGTGAACCGATCTTCGCGCTAATGGCATTCTATGCGGTACATAGTCCATTTGAAGCTGATCCACAATTTCTCGCTAACTACCCCAGTGATCAAACAGGCAGGGTATTTGCCGCAATGATCGAGGGAATGGATCACGCAGTCGGACGTATTCTCAAACATCTTGAGACACTTGGAATTGCAGAAAATACACTAGTTTTCTTCCTTGGCGATAATGGCTCTGTATATAGCAGCAAACCGCTACGTGGAAAAAAAGCAGACCGTTTTGAAGGTGGTATTCGTGTTCCCTTCATCGTTAGCTGGGCTAAACCAAGTGATATAGAAATACAATCGAAGTGGCCGATTAAAGCTGGTACACACCATACGGAAAGCTTCGGTACTATTCTCGACCTCATGCCAACAATCTTAAACCTCACCGAAACTAAAGCTCCAGAAGGATATATTCTCGATGGCTATGACCTGCGGGAAGTTTACGCAGGTGAGACCAAACAGACCTTTCTGATGCATTTTCCCCACAAGCACCGTTCCTCCTATTTCACCACATGGCACAACGAAGACTGGAAACTTATATACCAATATCATGGTAACCCTCAGCTTCAATTATTCAACCTCGCAATAGACCGCAGCGAGCACAACGACTTAGCTGAAGAAAAACCCGAAATACTGCAACGTATGCTAAGTGAAATGAACGACGCACTAAAAGACTCAGGAGCCCTTTTTCCTATAAGCCAAAAACTTGGTGAGTCTGTCCAACCCCATCTGAATTAATGAATCTAAATAGCACTCATTTTAAAGTAGTACCTCTTCTTCTACTAGGGCTCTTAAGCACGGCAGGCCTGACTTCATTGGCGACAAGCCATCAACCCAACGTCGTCATCATCTACGGAGACGACGTCGGCTACGGCGATGTCGGTGCATACGGATCGAAACAGATTCCCACGCCACACATCGATGCACTGGCAGCGGGCGGGCTACAGTTCACCGATGGTCATTGTTCCGCTGCAACCTGTAGCCCATCACGCTTCTCCATGCTCACCGGCATCCACGGTTTTCGTGCCAATATTAGGATCCTCGCACCCAATGCGCCGCTTGCGATCCCTGTTGATACCTACACCATCGCAGACCTCTTTAAAGACGCTGGCTACCAAACTGCAGTCATCGGTAAATGGCATCTTGGACTCGGAAGCAAGGAATCACCCGCAAACTGGAATGGTGAAGTCAAACCAGGCCCACTTGAGATAGGCTTCGACTATAGCTTCCTCTTGCCCTCCACCAACGACCGTGTCCCATGCGTTTACCTGGAGAACTATAATGTAGTCAATTACGACCCCAATGACCCGATCTATGTCGGCTTCAGCCCGAAGCAAGTCAACCGTCCAGGCAGTACCAAATACCCAGACGGCAAGACTAATCGGGAGGCGATGACTTACTACCAAAGCAGCCACGGGCACAATCATAGCGTCATCAATGGGATCGGTCGTATCGGATACATGTCTGGCGGCAAAGCTGCGCTCTGGGATGACGAGACCATGGCCGATGTCTTTGTCGACAAAGCGCGTGAATACATTACTAGCCAAAAAGACGGGCCCTTCTTTTTGTTTTTTTCATCCCAGGACATTCATGTACCACGTGCACCACACCCACGCTTTCAGGGAAAAACTGAACTCGGCTACCGTGGCGACGCCATGGTGCAATTCGATTGGAGCGTCGGTCAAATCATCGATGCGCTAAAAAGCAACGGTCTGCTCGAAAATACGATTGTCATCTTTTCCAGTGACAACGGCCCCACCTATGACGACGGCTACGTCGATGGCACAAGTGTTAAAACCTCTACGGTCAATAATGACCATGATCACTACGCTGCAGGCCCATATCGAGGCGGAAAATATCAAATCTACGAGGGCGGCACCCGAGTGCCTCTCATAATCAGCTGGCCATCTAAAATCTCAGCTGGCACAACTGATGCCTTGGTCAGCCAGATCGACTTCCTGCGCTCCTTTGCAAAATTGCTTAAGCTCGACCTTCCTGACGGTGCGGCGGTCGATAGCCGCAACACGCTCGGTGCTTTCCTCGGCATAACTAAGCAAGGCCTCCCTTTTATGATAGAAGAAGCCGCAAATGCCATGGCTCTACGCAAAGACAATTGGAAATATATCGAATTCCAAGCCAGCAAGTACAAGCCTAAGCCCGGAACTCCAGAGCTTTATGACCTAAGCGAAGATATAGGAGAAACAAATAACGTAATCAAAAAACATCCAGAAATCGCAGAATCACTAAAAGCGCAACTTCACGCCCTCCGGCACAATCCGACGATACCTTGAAAACGTTGCCCAACTGCCAAGGAGAAGAATTGAGTAATATTAACTGTCCTTGATCATGATGCTTTCATCCCAAATTACTTTAGCATTCATTCTGATTACAGCCACTTACCTCCACGCTGAGATCCAACTCGCGCCCGTTTTTTCCGACAATATGGTTTTGCAACGTGAGGTCACCATACCAATGCGGGGCATAGCTGACGAAGAAAAGCAAGTGGTCGTTAGCTTCAATGACAAAGAATACATTGGACAAGTCACAGATGGTCGTTGGCAAGTAGACTTACCTGCCATGGCAGCTGGAGGTAGTTTTCATATAACCGTCACCGGGTCATCTAACACGCTTACACTGAGTAATGTCACCTTTGGCGACATCTGGCTTTGCGCAGGACAATCCAACATGGATAGTGCCATCGAAACATATAAAGCTAAATTCCCAGAGCTCTATAGAGGGCACCCCGTCAAACAACATGATCAGATACGGATCTTTCGTGTGGAACGGATGCCCATTGACCAGCCGCAAGAATTTATTACACGCGAACACCGATTCGATAAAGGTTGGTATCCGATCGAGCCAGGCACGCGTACAGGCCTCTTTTCAGCAACTGGATACTTCTTTGGCTTATATCTCGCCGAAACCGTAGACGTACCAATTGGCTTAATCCAATCCTGCCGAGGCGGCACTCCCATCACTGCGTGGATGCCACCCGGCACACTTGAAAAGCGAGGTGAATATACAGACATCATAGCGGACTACAAGCAAGCGGTTCGCAACTGGCCGGCCAACAAAATAAAATACGAGCAGCAGGTGAAGGAATGGGAAGTAAAAAAAGCCAGTGGCGCGAAAGTTAGTTGGAAGCCAGAGCCCCCCTTGGGCAGCCCTTCAAGCAATAAACGACCATACGCATTACACAACGGTATGATCGCTCCCTTGTATCAACTCCCTATCAAGGGCGTGCTTTGGTATCAAGGAGAAGGCAATGCAAAGACCCGCGAAAGTTGTATTCAATACGAGAACCTACTTAAAGACTTGGTCATAACATGGCGTGCCAACTGGGGCAATGCGACCATGCCATTTCTCATAGTGCAACTACCTGGATTTGGCAAAGCCAGTGAAGGAATAAATACGAAGCAAAATTGGCCTTGGATACGCGAATCCCAAAAAAATATTGAAGATCTAGATAACTGCCAGACGATATGCACCATAGATAGCGGCATGCAGAAAGACATTCATCCGCCCTATAAGGAAAATGTTGGCAAACGCTTGGCTTACGCCGCATCTAAGATGGTATATGGGCAAACAAATGCACCACAGTCTCCAGAATACAGTGCTCATACCTGCAAAGACGAATCCACGCTAGTTACCTTCAAATATGTAGGTTCAGGTCTCAAAACAAGCAATACTTTACTTGAAGAAGAAGTTAATAGCCAAGATGACGTGCTTGGCTTTGTCGTCTTAGATAATAAAGGGAATTATCGGCGCGCGCATGCTCAAATTATAGCTCCAAACCAAGTATGCTTGAACCACCCAGGCGTATCTAATCCGAAATCCATTCGCTACGGGTGGGAAAACTTTCCTAACGTCAACCTCTATGGTGAAGCTGAAATGCCTGTATTCCCATTCCGTACTGACAGCTTCTCTGCGTTCAATAAATAGTATATAGTATATCTAAACTATGCGCTTAGTCACCACACTAGCTTTTTTATCAATAGGCCTTATAAGCTTATCCGCAGAGAAGCCCAATATCTTACTCATCTGTGTCGATGATCTTCGACCCGAACTAAACTGCTTTGGTGTTGATTATATACACTCCCCGAATATCGACCGCTTGGCAG
>MDTA01061234.1_pt1 | contig 12194 bp, 9 predicted proteins | sample 811151 | NCBI WGS metagenome assembly MDTA01 (sample SAMN05326648, study PRJNA326480) | marine metagenome | isolation source: seawater | place: Indian Ocean: South | collected 2010
CCCAATGGTGGGCGGTAAAGGACTCGAACCTATGACCCTCTCGGTGTAAACGAGATGCTCTACCAACTGAGCTAACCGCCCGAACTTAAAACTTAGTTTAAGGTATGGTCCTTCTACAATTAACAAAAGGTTTAATCAATGATTTTTTAAAATTTTGCTAATGTGCTTATTATTTTACCTTTTTTTTTATGTATAAACGGAAATTTAGAATTGTAATAATACTTTACAAATTTAGCTTCTTCTTCAAATAATATCTTACCTTTTTTTTGTAAACCGTAATCATAGTAATTTATTTTTGTTCCATCATACATTGTCTTTTCTTCATTATTTAATGAATACAAAAAGGCATTATTTGAAATTGCAATATCAACATATTTTTTTGTTTCAATTAAAGGCATCTCTTGAAATGAAAAAGAATTTACAAATAATTTTATATTTTTATTAAAAAGGAAATCTTTGTTTTGAACAGGTATAAAGAATAATTTACACTTTTCATCATCTAAATCTTTTTCATTTTCTACAATTTTAATATACTTTTCTTCAATAGATTTAAATTTTTTAAGTATCAAATAATCTTGAATCAAAGCTTGTGGTAAATTTACTGTATAGATTTTATTAATATTAGGATTATCTAAAACACCAAATACGAAATGAGCTTTACCGTCACCTATCGTGCAAACATCGCCAGTCAAAATATTTTTATCAGATAATTTTTTTAAAATTATGGCTTGAATTATAAGCTCAAGATTAAACCACCTCGATTGAGATTTACAAATTTTTTTATATTTTTTAATATATTCATTTTGAAACATTTCATTTTTATAAATTAATAATTGCGGGATAAGACTTAAATATTCTTTAATCTTAGTTGCTTTAGTCGACTTAACAAAAATGCCGCTGTTCATTGGTGCTTCTATATTTAAAAAATCCCCTTGGAGCAAATGGTGCTTTCCGTAAGCAGACATAAAATCTTCCGAATTATGAAGATATTTTTTTAAAATCTCTAAATTATCAGGCATGATATTTGTCTATATTTTTGTATGATTCAAGTTTAAGAAGAACTCTGTTTGCCATTAAGAATTTTATCGACATATACATTAATTTATCTATAAAGTAAAAATGTATTTATAGAATTGCAAATTAGCTGTATTATTCAGAAATATGATTCTCGAGTGTAAATCTTGTCAAAAAAAATTTTTAGTGCCAGATAGCGCTATAACTAGCGTGGGAAGACTTGTTCAATGTAGCTCATGTGGAAATAAATGGACCCAATTTCCTCCAAAAAAAGAATTTGTCAAAACTAAAAAAGTTATACCTGTTCAAAGTGCAGTAAAAAAAGTTGCCAGCCAGCCATCTAAAAAAAAGAAAGTTAAAAGAAAAATTAGTCCTTCAATTTACTCTAAAGAATATTTAGAAAAAAAACATGGTATTACAATAGATGCGATAAATCCAAAAATCTCAAGAAACAAACCGGTAAAAAAATCTTCAACTTCTTATTTTGGATTTTATAGCTATCTTTTTATTTTTTTAATATCAACAGCTTTATTGTTTGGAATTCTAAATTTAACAAAAGAAATTTTAATTGTTAATTTTCCATTTTTAGAAATTTACATAGAATATCTTTATGAAAATTTAGAAAATTTTAGTGTTTTTTTTCAATCTTTGATTTACTAAATTAATTTTCCAAATCCTTTATACTTATGATTTTTTTTGAAAGAGTTGTATTATTTTTCTTAATATCTTCAAAAAAATTCCAAGCTAAAACAATTAGCGTGTTATTGTTATCTTTAATATTTTTTTTACTTTTTATAGGGATTTTTACTCCAGGTATAAATTTGTTGTGCTTGAGAGAATTATCTTCAACAATAAAATCAATTTGATCTGTTATACCATAAAAATTTAGTGCTGTAGTTGCCTTCGCTGGAGCACCATAACCTAGGATCTTTTCTCCATCATTTTTTAGTTTGTGAAAATTTTTTAAAATATTTTCTCTAATTTTATAAACTTTTTTTCCAAAATCTTCGTAGGTTTTGAATTTTTTAATTCCAAATTTTTCCTCATTCTCAAGCATTTTTTTTACACTTGGTGTTATTTTGCGGTTATCTTTACAAATATAAACTCTTATTGAACCACCATGTGTATCAATCTTTTCTGATTTAAATATATTTGCATCAAATTGATCAAAGAAATTTTTTAAAGAAGTTAAAGACCAATAATTATAGTGTTCATGATATATATTATCAAAAGTTAGGTCTTTTAAGGTATTAAGTAAATACTGAACTTCAATAATAATTACACCTTTTTTATCTAATAATCGTAACATGCACTCAGCCATTTCTTTTAAATTATCTGAATGTGCAAAAACATTAGATGCGAGAATTAAATTAGCTCCCTTTTTGATCTTTTTAATGTTTTTTTTATTTAAAAAACCGTTAAAAGTTCTGATCTTGTTTTTATTTGCTAATTTGGCTAGGTTCCTTGCTGGTTCAATTCCTAAAATATTTTTAAATTTTAATTCTTTAAATGGTTTTAAGGCAACACCATCATTACTTCCGATATCAATGATATATGATTTTTTTGGATTTAACTTAAAATCTTTTATGTAATCTTTGCTTGCTTTTACGAAATGATTCCTAAATACTTTGGAAGTTGAAGAAGTGTATAAATAGTTCACAAACATTTTTTTCGGATCTACAGATACTGATAATTGGCAATTGTGACAGTTGCCACAATAGTTCATCTCTAACGGATAAAGCTCACTTTTATCATTTTTTTTATTTAGTAAATTATTTGCTAAAGGTTGATAACCCAAAGAAACTACTCTTTGTAATTTTTTATTTCCACAAGATCTGCAACTGAATTTGTAACAATTTAATAAAAGTTTTTTTTCATCTTCATCTACAAACAAATGTTTTATCGTATGTGTTATACCGTAGTTATCATGTTCCCTTTCGCCTCTAACAAGATTTAGAAATGTTGTGTCTTTAGTAAACACCATTGTATGGGCAACATTCGGTTTTATCACTGATAACTCACCTTCATTTACAACCTGTGTAATTTTAGGAGAGCCTGGATTAAGAATATCCTGAAAGACCTCTATTATTTGACCTTTAGTAAATAAACATTTTTGTTCCTGTTGAGGGTGATAATGATTAGCTCTTATCGTCCCTTTCTTCGAGTTAATTAAGCCAATTAAATTTATAGGCTCTGTAAGTTCATGATTACTTATTTTTCCTCTCACATCTACAAATTCGTTTTCACCTTGTTGTACATATTCTAAGTCTTTTTTAATGTTTTGTTTTGACCACTTATAAATCATTTCTTTTAGGCTTTCGTCCAAGGAGTAAAGAAATTTGAAACCTCTTTTTTTTATCTTTTTATTAGATAATGAAAATCCTAAGTTTGGAATTTCATCATTTGTTTCTCTTAGTTCAACTTTTGAATTATATTTTTTACAAATTTCAGCTACTTCTTTTACCGTTACTGTGTCTTTAGTTAAATTGAATAATTCTTTACTAATGTCATTTCTTTCCTCTATAAATTTAAAACATCTTGCTACATCAATTAAAGGCACCAAACTTTTGATTTGTTTACCTCCTGAAAAAAGTTTTAAAGTCCCGTTTTGAGATGTTATTTTTGAAAATAAATTTGGCATTATATCTATCCGCATGGTGTCACTAGAATATCCATATACTGAACCAAGTCTTAAAATAACATAGTTTTTTCCTGATTTTTTTAATTGTTTTTCATTATAGTCTTTGGATTGTGCGTAAGATAAGATAGGTGATGTAGGGTCATTTTCTGTAATATCTTTTTTAATAGCGTTTATACCCTCAAAAACTACATGCGTTGATGGCATAATAATTTTACATGAGTCAGAAATACAGTCCAAAATATTTTGTGTTCCTTTCTCTGCAACTTCTTTGATTTTTCTGTCCTCATTGTCATTACTTTCGCTTCTTACTCTTGGTACTTTTGTAATTCCTGCGAGGTGATGAACAACATCAGCATTTTTGCAATAATAGTTAATTAACTCTTTATCAAGAATATCACCTTGAACGAAATTGATGTTCCAGTTTCTCAATTGATTTACTCTTTCGGAAATGAACCTGTTGTCAATTACGGTGATTTGATCATTCCAACTGTAACCAGAGTAGATTTTACATAGTTCAGTGCCAATATAGCCCAATCCACCGGTGATAATAATTTTCTTTCCCATGAAAAATAAATCTACTCCAAAAATTATTTATAGACAATAAACTTAGTAAATGAAAAGTGCAACTAATGTGTGCTTTTAGTTTGTTCTTTTGATTTAGATTTAGAGATTTGCTCAACTTCTACCCATTCAACTCGTTTTAAGTTTTTTGTAAGAGCAATTTTAAGAACTTCATCAACGTTTTTAACAGCAATAATTTCCATATTCTTTTTTATCGACTCAGGTACCTCCGTGAGGTCTTTTTTATTCTCAACAGGAATTAAAACTTTTTTTATTCCGGCTCTGTGAGCTGCTAAAAGTTTTTCTTTAAGCCCGCCTATGGGTAAAACTAAGCCTCTTAGGGTTACTTCCCCAGTCATTGCTACTTTTTTATCAACTGGTATTTCAGTAATAGCTGATACAATTGAAGTTACCATTGCGATTCCTGCTGAAGGGCCGTCTTTAGGTGTAGCACCCTCTGGTACATGAATATGAAAATCTTTCTTGTCAAATACCGGTGGGATTATTCCAAATTCTAAGCTTTTAGATCTAATATAGGACTTCGCGGCTTTAACGGACTCTTGCATAACTTCTCCAAGTTTTCCTGTTATTTGCATTTTGCCTTTTCCAGGCATCACTGCAGATTCAATTTTTAGTATTTCACCACCTACTTCTGTCCAAGCTAATCCTGTAACAACTCCAATTCTATTTTCTTCCTCTATTTCACCATACTTAAATTTTTGAACTCCTAACAAATTATTCAGGTCTTTTTCATTAATTGAAGTATTAATTTTTTCTTTAGCATCAATTTTTTTAACAAGCTTTCTAGCAATTTTAGCAATTTCTCTCTCTAAATTTCTTACACCTGACTCTCTTGTATAATTCCTAATTATTTTCCTGTTTACTTCTTCGTTTAATTTCCACTCGTCATCTTTTAAACCATTATTTTTACTTTGTTTTGGAATTAAATATTTTTGAGAAATATTTACTTTTTCATCTTCTGTGTAACCAGAAATTCTTATTACTTCCATTCTATCAAGTAGAGGAGGTAAAATATTCAGCGTATTAGCTGTTGTAACAAACATTACGTCAGATAAATCATAGTCGACTTCTAGATAGTGATCATTGAATTCCTTATTTTGCTCAGGATCAAGAGCTTCAAGTAATGCAGACGAGGGGTCACCTCTATAATCATTACCTACTTTGTCTATCTCATCTAATAAAAATAATGGATTTCTTGTACCAGCTTTTTTCATCATTTGAATTATTTTTCCTGGCAACGAGCCAATATATGTTCTTCTATGACCTCTTATTTCAGCTTCATCTCTTATACCGCCCAAAGAAATCCTGATAAACTTTCTGTTAGTAGCTTTAGCAATAGATTTCCCTAATGAAGTTTTTCCAACACCTGGAGGTCCAACCAAACATAGTATCGGTCCCTTCATTTTTTGAATTCTTTTTTGTACTGCTAAAAACTCAATAATTCTCTCTTTAACTTTTTCTAAACCGTAGTGATCTTCATCTAGAATTTTTTGAGCTGAAGCTAAATCAGTATTTATTTTTGTTTTTTCTGACCACGGTAATTCCGTCATCCAGTCTAAATAGTTTCTTACAACTGTTGCTTCTGCGGACATTGGGCTCATAGATTTAAGTTTTTTCAACTCAGACAAACACTTATCTTGAGCTATTTTTGGCATTTTAGCTTTAGTTATGGCTTTAGATATATTCGCTATCTCATCTTTGCCTTCATCTATTTCACCAAGTTCTTTTTGTATAGCCTTAAGCTGTTCGTTGAGATAGTATTCTCTTTGAGTTTTTTCCATTTGATTTTTAACTCTTCCGCGAATTTTTTTCTCAACTGATATGACGCTTGTTTCTTTGTTAACAATTTCCGAGATCTTTTCAAGTCTTTTTCTTAGGTCTCTAATTTCTAGAATTTCTTGTTTCTGAAATATTTTAATGTTTAAGTTTGCAGCAATATTATCTGCTATAATTTTTGCGTCTTTAGAATTTTTAATAGTGTTAAGATTCTCATTAAAATCTTTTTTATTTAAAACAATTAACTTCTCAAATTTTTTTACTAATCCCTGAGCTAATAGATCAAGTTCTTTTGAAATATTGGTGTCTTCAGCAATTTCGACATCTGAATTCAAAAAACTCTTCTCATTTTTTATGCTTGTTATTTTAACTCTTTTTTGACCTTCAACTAAAACTTTAACAGTTCCGTCTGGTAATTTTAAAAGCTGTAAAACTTTACTCATACAACCATATGAAAAAAGATCTTTTTCACCTGGATCATCAATTTCGGAGTTCTTTTGTGCAACTAAAACTATTGATTTATCTGTCTTCATCGCTTCTTGAAGAGCTTTAATAGACTTTTCCCTGCCAACAAATAGAGGGACAACTATCGAGGGGAAAATTACGATATCTCTTAGAGGTAATAGTGGTTTAGTATAAGTTACGTTCATACCTATTTATATGATGATTTTTATCTCTTTTTCAAGAAACAAATGAAAATTATGCCACAGATGTTGATTGTTTTTTACCATAAGTGATAATTGGATCACTATCACCTTTCGCTGAAGCTTTATCAATAGTCACTTTTAACACATCTTCTTTATCTGGAAGTTCAAACATTGTTTTTAGTAAAATATTTTCTAATATTGATCTGAGCCCCCTTGCACCTGTCTTCTTTTTAATTGCTTTTTTTGCGATTTCAAGTATTGCATCGTCTTGAAATTCCAATTCAACGCTTTCAAACTCAAATAACCTTTTATATTGTTTAATTAATGAATTTTTCGGTTCTTTTAATATTTTAATTAAAGATTTTTCATTTAATTCATCAAGTGTTGCTATAATTGGCATTCTTCCGATGAACTCTGGTATAAGACCGTATTTAATTAAATCTTCAGGTTCAAGTGACTTCATAAGTTCTGATAACGGTTGTTCTTTATAACTTTTGACTTTCGCTCCAAATCCTATGGAACTACCTTTGCCTCTACTGTCAATTATTTTATCAAGTCCAGCGAATGCTCCCCCGCAAATAAATAAAATATTAGTAGTATCAACTTGTAAAAATTCTTGTTGAGGATGTTTTCTTCCTCCTTGAGGAGGAACGCTAGCTATTGTTCCCTCCATTATTTTTAGTAAAGCTTGTTGAACTCCTTCTCCAGAAACATCTCTAGTAATTGAAGGGTTTTCAGATTTCCTACTAATTTTGTCTACCTCATCGATATAAACAATTCCTCTTTGAGCTTTTTCCACATTATAATCTGCAGATTGTAGTAATTTTAAAATAATATTTTCAACGTCTTCTCCTACATATCCTGCCTCAGTAAGAGTAGTTGCATCTGCCATTGTGAAAGGGACATCTAAAATTTTAGCTAAAGTTTGAGCCAATAATGTTTTACCACACCCTGTTGGGCCAACTAAAAGAATGTTTGATTTAGATAGTTCAACATCTTTATTTGTTTTTACTTCATGATTTAATCTCTTATAATGATTGTGAACTGCTACTGAGAGAACTTCTTTAGCTTTTTTTTGCCCTATTACATAATCATCTAATACATTACAAATTTCTTTTGGTGTAGGAACGCCATCTTGGTGTTTAATAAGAGAGCTTTTGTTTTCTTCTTTAATTATATCCATGCAAAGCTCAACACACTCGTCACAAATAAAAACTGTGGGGCCAGCAATAAGTTTTCTTACTTCGTGTTGGCTTTTACCACAGAAGGAGCAATACAATATATTTTTATTATTTTTTTCACTCATATCGAATCAATTACTTAATAATAAAGTTCAAATTAAGTGTTATCAAGCTGAAGTTGCAATTTAAGCTATATATTGTGTTTTATTTTCTTTTTTCCACAACCGAATCTATTAATCCAAAAGCCTTTGCTTCATCAGGAGTCATAAAATTATCTCTTTCAAGCGCTTTTGATATTTCCTCGACAGATTTACCAGTGTGTTTAGAATAAATATTATTTAATCTGTTTTTTAATAATTGAATTTCTTTAGCGTGAATTTGTATATCGGTTGCTTGACCTTGAAAACCAGCAGATGGTTGATGAACCATTATTCTTGAATTGGGTAATGAATATCTTTTGCCTTTTTCTCCTGCTGATAAAAGAAACGATCCCATAGAAGATGCTTGGCCTATACATAATGTTGAAACTGGAGAATTAATGTATTGCATAGTATCATAAATTCCTAAACCTGATGTAACTAATCCACCAGGACTATTGATATAAAAGCTGATTTCTTTGTTGGGATTTTCAGACTCTAAAAAAAGTAATTGCGCGGTTACCAAAGATGCCACGGTATCATTAACTGGACCAACAAGAAATACTATTCTCTCTTTTAATAGTCTAGAGTATATATCGTAAGCTCTTTCACCCTTACTTGATTGTTCAACAACCATTGGGATAAGAGTGTTCATTTTTTCCTCTATGTCGCGACTCATAGGATTGATTTATACATCTATTGATTACTTTTTGCTAATTTTTTTTGTTTTTTTGGAAATTGTATCTTTTTTTTGAACTTGTTGAGTTGTTTTTACTTTATTTTTTTCATTATATACCTTTATTAGCTTTTCAGCATCCTTGATCGTTATCTCCTTTTTAACAAGATTAGTTTTTAATTTAATAAAATTAATTATTTTATCTTCGTAAAGATTACTTTGTAATTGCTGGGTAGCCGAAGGATTTTTTTGATAATAATCGAAAATCAGTTTTTCTTGTCCAGGCATACTTTTTACTTGTTTTTGAATTTCTTGTTTAATTTCGTCTTCATTTACTTTAATATTATTTAATTCCCCGCACTCATTTAAAATAAGGCCAAGCTTTATTCTTTTTTCAGCAGCTTGAGCATTATTTTTTTCACTATTAGAATTGTCGGTAGCAGAATATGCTTTAATTTCATTTTCAATTAAGTTTTTAGGGATTTGTATTTTATGTATTTTTTCAAGCTGATCTAAAATTTCTCTTTTTGTAATTGAATTTAAAGCCATCAAATATTGGCTTGAAATTTGATTTTTAATTTTTTGTGTTAAATCTGCTAAATTTGTAGCGCCAAGTTTTTTTGCAAATTCATCATCAAGTTTATTTTCTTTTGTAATTTTGATATTTTTAATTGTACACTCAAAAATAGTTTTTTTATTTGCCAATTCTTTTTTTGGATGATTGTTCGGTAAAAATGCCTCAACAACCTTCTTATCATTTTTTTTTACTCCAACTAATTGTTTGTCAAAATCTTTAAGAAATAAGTCTTTTCCAAGTTCAATTGTAACTCCTTCTCCCTTGCTACCTTCAAAATCTTTACCATCCACAGTAGCTTTATAATCAAAAATAACTTGATCGCCGATTTCAGATACTAAATTTTCTTCCTTGTTTTCAAAATTTTTGTACTCTTTTGATAAATTTTTGAGACGTGTATCTAATTCTTCTTTATCAACTTTAACTATGTAATCTGTTACAGAAATTTTATTAAATGATTGTAGTTTTATTTCAGGAAAAAGATCTAGTTTAATTTCAAAATTTAAATCTTTACCCTCTCCAAATGTTTTTAAATCAATTTTTGGTTGCCCAAATACTTTCAACTTTTTATCTTTGATGGCTTTTGTAGTGCTCTCTTTCAAAATTTTGTCAATTACCTCTCCATAAATTGCTTTTCCAAATTGATTTTTTATTACTAAGGTGGGCACCTTTCCTTTTCTAAAACCTTTTAAATCAATTTTTTTTTGGTATTCACTTAACCTGTTGTCTAACTCCTTTTTAATAGATGCTTTATCAACAACAATTGACAAAGTTGTTTGTAATCCCTTTTTTGATTGTACTTGTACTTTCATAATTTATTGGTGGGCAAGAAGAGACTCGAACTCTTAAGCCTTGCGGCACTAGTTCCTAAGACTAGCGCGTATACCAATTCCGCCACTTGCCCATTGTTATTTTAGAATTTTATATATCAATTTGTTTTTTTAGAAAACTATTAAGTCTCAAATATATCAAAATATAAATAATAATTAACCCAAAAAACCAATACTTACATAATAATCCATTTTCTTTTATTAAAATACTTGGCAAAATACACACACAATAAACTAAGTTTATAGCGATTGAATTTAGATAATTGCAGTCTTTGTCTTTATTTCTTAATTTTAAAACTTGATAGGAAAGCATATGCAAATGAAATTTATCGGGTCTAATGGGAGATTGTTTAAAGTAAATCTTTCTAAAAAAAGAAAAAAAAACTTCAAAAAATAAATAAAATAAAAGTATACAGAAAAAAAATGACGAAATATTTGGGTTTAAATTATTTGTAGTGACTACATTTAAAGCAGTTATTGCACCAAAAAAATAAGCGCCACCATCTCCCATAAACATTTTTGCTTTTGGAAAATTAAATAGTAAAAAGATTAATAGGATAATAACTTGGGAAGTTATAAATACTGAGAATGCGAGAGAGTCGTTTTCAATATTAATTAATAACAAAACGGTATTTATTATAATCAATTGTAAAGCCAATAATCCATTAAAGCCATCAATTAAATTTGAACCATTAATAATAAAAAGAAAGCATAAAGCTATAAAAATACTTAAAAATAAGTCAATTTTTAAAATATCATTTAAAAAAACAAGATCGATACTTTTTATATCGAATGAAAAAATATTTATTGTCACAAATAATAATAAAGTCATTGTAATTAGACGTAACTTTGCACTAAACGGGATCTTTATATCCTCCAAAAATCCAATTAGAAAAAAGCCCAAACCTGTAATTAAATAGTCAAGATATATAACTGAAAATAAAAAATTACTTAGAAAAATAAATATCAAAAATGAGATTACCGATGCCAAACCTCCACATCTAGGAGTAGATTGAGAATGAAATGCCTGAGGTTTAATAAAATCATTATCTAATAAAGACCCTCCTAAAATTCTGTTACTATATTTTTGTATTACCAAAAATGTAAAAAAACTTAATACAGAAAAAATTGATAAAAGACTTAATTCCAGTGACTCGTTTTGCATTAACTATTTTCTATTCCTTTATTGTTTTTTTTAACTATATATATACCTAAAATAATTATACATAATGAAGCTAAGACACGCCAAGTAATTACCTCATTCATAATAAAATAGCCAAAAAATACGCCAAATATTGGAATTAAATAAGCAACTTGTGTTTGAAAAACCAACCCATTCATAGATAAAATTCTAAATCTTATTAGCCACGCTAATCCTGTTGCAATTACGCCAAGATATAACAAAGATAAAGTCGAGCCGAGAGTTGGGTTAGTTGCCAACGGGTTTTCAAAAATAAATGACAAGGGTAAAAGAAAAATTAATGACCAAATTGTTGTGGAGGTGGTAACATTTTCATTTCCTTTATTTTTAATTCTTAATGTCAAAATTCCGCCAATTGAATAGAATGTTGAGCCAAGAATAGTTATTAAAGCAAATAAATAATTATTATTGTTAATTATCACTTTATCAAAAAATAAGAATAATATTCCAGAAAAACCAATTAAAATTCCTAAAGATTTAAAAAGGTTTATTTTTTCATCTCGAGTAAAAAAATGGGCTAAGATAGTCCCGCTTAAAGGTGTTGTGCTCATTAAAATAGCAGCTAAGTAACTATTAATTTGAGAAGTACCAATCGCTATCAGTATAAATGGAATAGTTATATTGCAAAAACCTATAAGTGCGTATTGGTGCCATTGTTTTGAAAAAGCCTCAATTTTAATTTTTTTGTAATTGCAAAGTATAATTAAAGGTATACTTGCAAAAAATACTCTTACTAAAGCTAATGTAATCGGTTCATAGGAAAACGTTGCTATTTTAATATTGAAAAAAGAAGATCCCCAAATTACTGCAAGTAAAACCAGTAAAAAAATGTCAAAACTGTTAGCTTCTCTCATTGTATGCAATTAATAATTGTATTGATGCTTTTAACGCATAGCTGATATCATTTTATTAGAGGTTATTCTATAATATTATTC
>MDTA01012759.1_pt1 | contig 12192 bp, 8 predicted proteins | sample 811151 | NCBI WGS metagenome assembly MDTA01 (sample SAMN05326648, study PRJNA326480) | marine metagenome | isolation source: seawater | place: Indian Ocean: South | collected 2010
AGCGATAGCTCCCGATATTTCGATAAGGTCTCTTGAAATGATGAGGGCTGCATACCAAATAGGAAGGGCTTTTCCCAACTCAGTAAAACTCAATGTGATAATTGCAGATAACATTAATGCCTTGTCGGCTAGCGGATCAAGGAATGTTCCAAGGCGACTGCACTGGTTAAAGCGTCTGGCAATATAACCATCGAGGACATCTGTTAATGCGGCCAGAGTAAAGAGTCCTATTGCAGTCCAGCGCAAATATTCTTTTGGTTCAGAATGGCTTAATCCATGGCTGTAAATGATGGTCGTGATGACGAAAATGGGGGTCATCAAGATTCGCGACAGGGTGATTTTAGTCGCAATGGTCATCAGATTTTTTTCAATGGAGAACAGACTGTGAGTCTTTCGAATTTTGTTTTAGCTGTTATATTGTGGAAATATTGCGTTTCGCAATGAAGTAGATCAAAGGAATGTCTGATTCCCAAGGAAAGTCTAATGGCTCTTACGAAATTTCTGATGTCAGGGGGGTGCTTGACAGAATAGGGGTGTGCCCCGAGAAATCAATGGGGCAGAATTTTCTTACTGATAGCTCTGTGGCTGAGTCCATTGTAATGGCATTGGATGCAGGTCAGGAAGATGTAGTTGTTGAGATCGGTCCTGGATTAGGGGCTCTCACAAAGCATCTAGCAGGTAAGGTTAAGCGCCTGATACTCGTTGAATTTGATCCAAGGCTGGCCGCTTTTCTAAGTGATTATTATAAGAGCAATGAGGCTGTCGTTATATTTCATGCGGATGCCACGAAGTTTGATTTGAGGCCGCTCTTCCAGTATGGGCCTATCAAATTAATTGGTAATTTACCTTATTCCTGCGCAGGGGAGATTATGCGCCGGTTTCTTGATCCACCAACTCCCGTGGTAAAGGCGGTGTTGATGTTACAGAAAGAGGTAGCTGATCGTTTGGTTGCGCATCCAAGAACCAAGGCTTACGGACGCCTCACTCTGCTGACAAGGGTTAACTGGAAAACGGAAGAGCTTTTTGTGCTGCCTGCCGATCCCTTTTATCCCAAACCCAATGTGGAATCCACGGTCTTGCGTTTAATAATCAGGTCGAAGCATGAATTTTATCCTTTTGATCGTGTTTTGTTTGACCGGTTGCTAAGGTGTGGATTTGCCCAGCGAAGAAAGCAGCTTAAAAAGCGCCTGCCGATTGGAAATCGCAATTGGAGTGATCTCTGCGAGGAGTTGGATATCACGATAACCGCAAGAGCTGAGGAGCTTGACCTTGAAGACTGGTTGGCAATGGCTCGACTATTGGACAATCATCCCCTTAAGGATCATCCGCAATCTGATGCGGAAATGTTCGATGTGGTTGATGCTGATAATGTCGTTACCGGGCAGAAGAGCAGGGGAGAAATTCATGCGCTTGATTTGCTTCACCGTGCGGTTCATGTCTTCGTTTTCAATGCGCTTGGCGAATTGTATTTGCAAAAGCGATCCGTTCTGAAGGATTGTGCTGCTGGGCTTTGGGGGTCTAGTGCATCAGGACATATTGATGCAGGTGAAAGTTATCAAGATGCTGCCAGGAGGGAAATGCTGGAAGAGCTTGGCGTGGATGCGCAATTAGAGAAAATTCTTGATATTGATGCTTGTAAGGAAACGGGCTGGGAGTTTGTCAGCTTGTTTATTACACAGAATGGAGGCCCTTTTGTTTCTCCGTGTAGTGAGGTTGAGACCGGGGTTTTTATGCCTGTGGATCAGGTTTCCGAATGGGTGGAAAAGCGGCCACAAGATTTTTCTTCCGGGTTTCTTGGCTGCTGGGAGAGCTTCATTGCGCTAGATCAGAAAGTCTGATGCAAGACGTCTAGCGATCACTCAAAGTTTTCGATCCATCCACTTTCAATGAGCGAGTCTGTATACAGAGTCACCAAGGCCGGAGCATAGATTCTTTTTGCGGCAGCGAGCCATTTTCTGGCTTCGATTTTTTCGGACTTGTTGAAATGTATGGCAGCATTTCCGAAATAAAATCCAGGAAAGTCGTCAAGATAATCCCAATTTTTGAGGATGTTATTAGCGGCCGGTTCGTCCTTTTGTTTAAGTAGGCAAATGAGAAGCTTATAGTTTATCAGATTCTTATTGTCCGGTGTAAGGGATGGTTCTTTTATTAGCTCACGGAATTCGCGTTCAGCCTCACTGAATTGCCCCTTGCAGAACTTCATTTCAGTAAGGTTAAAGCGACAAGAAAAAGTGCCCGGCGCTAGTTCTAAAGCTCTTGCGAAGGCAGCAGTTGCTTTATCGAATTCCCTAATTTTTGTATAAGCTGCGCCCTTTAAATTATGAATGGCCCAATATTCTGGAGCCATTGCTTCAGCGTCGATGATTTTTTCGAATGCTTCTTGAACGCGGATCCCGTTTAGATACGTAGCTGCGTCTCTTAGGAGGCTCTGTATTTGGCGTTGTTGCTCTATAGATAGTTTTTGAAGCCACTCAGGTCTATTGTTGACTGAAGCAGGGCTGGCTTTAGTCGAAGTGTTTTTTGTCTGAACGTTTTCCTGCGCGTTTAGCGGGATAATAATGGTCAGGGCAGTGAAGGTAACCGTTAGAATGGTCGTAAAGTTCATGATTTGAGAGGTAGATTTTAAAACATTCGCCGTTCATCGCGAAATGTCAATTTGGGACAGGAACTGGTCCAAGCCTATACTTGCCCTCTCTACAAGGGAAAGGACATTTATCACACGAGTGTGATGAACTGTTGAACTAAATGTTCAAAAAAGGCATCCTACTGAGCACGGGGTATGCTTTTACACTCAAGCTCGACATCGAGTTACTGCTGTATCATTCAGTGGTGCAGCTACGCGAATGGAAATTAAGTTGTCGCAAACAGATTGTAGAGTCAGTGATAACTGACTCTATTTTGTTTTGCTTACTTGCGCCGGTTTACAGAGGCACCGGGGTTGGCATTTTAGGGATGGCATTGCGGAAATCGTCAAACGGTGCAGCCTGTCCATTGTCTAGACTATGGGAAAGCCACTGGAACATCTGCTCGATTTCGGAATTGGATGACCGGATGGAGCGAACTTGTTCCCATCCAAGCTCATTACGGGGTCTAGACTCTGCGATGCGTTGAAAGCGAATGAGTTTGTGAAGTCCCTCAAGCTCGCGTCCACTGAAATGGCGGATTGCATCAGGTTCTGGTAACTCGTCAAGGGTTTCGGCTGCAAGTCCGAGACTTGTGACGCCAATGCCGAATTCATTCCCAAGTGAACGAAGGTTGTCAGCAATCTCCGAGTCTTCTATAGGCTCAGCGATTACCAATTCACCAAAATGGGCCCAGCGTGAGTTGCTCAAGCATTGGAAAAAGTCTTCTCTGAATGTGTCGTGCCTCAGTTCAAGCTTCATTTTCATGCTGTGCAGGGTAAATGGCTGTGAGCCAAAACTGCGTTGCAGTTGCAGCATGTCACGGTCAAATTCAACGCCGCGTTCAGACGCTTGGCCTATCTGCCAGTTAATAGATACAACGTCGGGATATTTCCAGAGGTCATCATATTGAGCTTCTTCACCAAAAGTCTTTTCAAGGACAACCGGAAGTTTCCCCTCGTGCTCTTCGCATCTTGCCACAATAGCTCTGAACTTGTTTGCCCTTAGCAGTGCCTCGTTAGAGGTTGTATAACCAAAAACATCACCAAATGTAGACTGGCTTGGGGAAATCATGTGCCTTGCACTTTTCATTGAGGCCAGGGTATTTGTCCTCAGGTAATAGCCTTGTCCATGTTCAACCTTTGCGATAGGTGAACTGGGATCACAGGACATGATCGAGAAGTGATATCGCAGTGTTGCGTCACTATATTTCTGCTCAAGCTTAAGCTTTACTAGCTCAATTAATTCAGTGCCTTTAATGGCGTCTTTGGGGTCAGGAGGGAGAATGTCAGGCAGTACATTTCTCAAGTGCTCGCGCAGGCTCATGGTGGGTTATTAGTTTGTTGGTTAAAATATAATTAATTTACCTTTATTTTTTAACAGATTGATAAAAATCGGGACATTAGTCAATAACGCCAAAATTTTTGAGGCTTTTTTTTTTCTTTTTTTGCAGAAATTTCCTTTCTGCTGCCCTTTCCATGGTTGGCAAGAAACAATTCATCTGGGTTTTTCGCTTTGGAGCGAATTTCTCTACTCAATCACCAATCTGGCTAAGGGTTGATGTCATCATCAAATGTCCTTTGTTTTTTGTAGGAAGGTATGTGCTTTATAAGTGGGTAATATTCCTTTTGCCCCCTTAATTACACAGAGGTAATTTTGGGTGGGAATTCCCTTTTTAAATTAGAATTGAATATCGCCTATTGTGACGTAGTCCAATTACCAATTAGTCACTTCACATAAATATGTACCGCTTTGTCCAATGTGGATTCGTTATTGGGTCTGTAATTCTGCTTATTAAGAGTGTTCCAGTTCATGCTGGTAATAAAGTGGCGCCTCCTTCTGCTAAAAACATTCTGGCAAATGTAAGATATAGCCAGTCCGTGGAGAGTCGTGTTTTTGATGCAGAAATCAGACCGCGAAAGATTGGTCTAACATCGACGCCTTTGCGGATGGAGTTGTTCCCGGAAGGGGTGAGATTCCTTTTTTTTGAAGGTGACAGTAGGAGAAAGAAGATTGACCAAGTGCTGGAATTAAAGTTTCTAAACGGGCGCTACGAACTGACTGAGCCGACAAATAAGGCTGAAGTAATTATACCGCCCGAGAAATACTCAAAGCGAATTAGGGGTAGTGACATTGTATATGAGGATCTTGCAATGCGGTTTCTTTATTGGCCGGACCCTCATCATCTGAGGGTTGAAAAGGCAAAAGGTGGAGATGCGTGGAAAATCAGATGTGTTAATCCAGATGGCAGTGGGCCTTATTCCATTGTTGATGTGTGGGTCTCGCAGGAAAGTGGGGCATTGGTTCGCATGAATGGATTTGATTCTAAGCGCAGACTGATCAAGAGCTACGAAGTGGAGAGCGTGCAACGCCACAAAGGGGTATGGATGTTGCGCATGATGAATGTGAGAACACATCCGGTCTCGGAAGGCGAGAAAATCCGGAGCACTTACCTGAAGGTTGAGCTGCCTGAATGACTTCTATTTCTGGAGAGGTAAACTAATCGAAAAAAACTCTTCCCAGTTGCTCGTACCTTGTCTAAGGTCGAGCCAACATACGCAAATATACTATGAGCAAAATTATTCCACTTATTAGTTCAGGGATCGCCGGTCCGATCGGAGTTCTTCATCTGCCTCTCCTTTGGCAAAAGGTTTCATTAGATAAAGCAGGGAAACTTCATGATGATTATCCTGCTATTGGCGCAGGTTATGACCAAATGGTTCTCGATGGCGTCGGGATTGATAAAGAGGCATTCAATAGCTTCATGGACAGTAAGCCTACATATCCGCAACTTGAGAAGTGGATACTGGATCAAAAAGGTGGTTCACTTGATGCGGATGGGGTAAAGGCGCTTAATGATAGCATCGTGGGTTATAATCATGATGACGATACGCGTAAAGCTATCCTTGATGGTGCCGGCATTGAAGATAACGGTTCCATTCTTGATGCGATCAACCTGAACAATCTTGAGGACTGGAGCGATTTTCACGCACAGGAAATCGCTTAGGTTGCTTCCTTAAATTAAAAATTCCCAAAAAACCGGTCGCCTTAAGTGGTGACCGGTTTTTTTATTTCATGTAATGAAGGCAACAGTTAGAATTCACCAAATGAAAGCTTGCTTGATTATCATCGGTTTAATGTTGTCCTACGGATTTGCTGGTCCATTGCAGGTGGAATTGCGACAGCGCCAGAGTTTAGGTCATGGTGGTGAAGGTTTTGAATTGAGGCATGAACAATGGCAAGGCAATCAAACGGCCGTCATTGTGTGTGACATGTGGGATTCCCACCATTGTCATAATGCAGTAATGCGAGCTAAGCAGCTTGCGCCTCGCATTGATGAGTTTTTGCAGAAAATTCGTAAGGAAGGAGGGTTGGTGATCCATGCACCATCTTCTTGCATGGAGTTTTACCGTGGTCACCCCGCAAGGGTGAAGGTGCAGAATGTGGCAAAAGCTAAGAATCTGCCGGCAGGGATTAATTCATGGATGCATTGGATTGATGAGGAGGAGCGGCAAGCAGGATATCCCATCGATCATAGTGATGGCGGTGAGGACGATGATCCAGTCGTTCATGCGAATTGGCAGAAGAGACTCAGGGAAATGGGGAGAAATCCAGGTTCTCCCTGGGTGAGGCAAATTGAGACAATAGGGATAGATGGGGAAAGAGATTTTATTTCTGATAGTGGAGAGGAGTGTTGGAATATTCTGGAAGAGAATTCAATCAAGCACGTTATGCTGGTGGGGGTTCATACCAACATGTGTGTTCTTGGTCGCCCTTTTGGATTGCGACAATTGGCTAAAAACGGGAAGAATGTGGTTCTGGTTAGAGACTTGACGGATGCAATGTATAATCCGGCAAAGCATCCCAAGGTAAGTCATTTTGCCGGCACTGACCTTGTCGTGGAACATATTGAAAAGCATGTATGTCCGACGATTACAAGCAATCAGATTCTTGGTGGATCGTCTTTTGTTTTCAATAAAGACGCCCGGCCTAAGCTGCTGTTCATGATAGGTGAGCGAGAGTATCAAACACGTGATACGCTAGCGACTTTTGCGACTGAACACCTTACTAAAGAATATCGGTTTGAGTTCATTGTTGCTGAGGATGGTGAAAATGATTTTGGTGGTCTTGAAGCAGCGCTGCTGGATGCAGATGCCTTGTTTCTGAGTGTTCGTCGAAGATCTCCACCGGATAATCAGATGGTTGCGATTGAGAGGTTCATAAAATCCGGGAAGCCCGTTGTTGGTATACGTACCTCCAGTCATGCTTTTTCCCTGAGGGGTAAAGCTCCGCCTACGGGTCACCGTGTCTGGGAGAGCTTTGATGGCGAAGTGTTTGGAGGAAATTACAATAATCATCATGGTAAAAAACTGGCAACATTTGCCAAGCCTTTAGATGTGGATCATCCGGTCCTTAAGGGTGTTGATCAGGGGGAATTCTCTACGGGGGGCTCTTTGTATAAAGTTCTTCCCCTTGCCAAAGGGGCGACTGTTCTTTTAGAGGGGCGAGCTGAAGGGGTGGAAGAGAAGCAGCCCGTGGCGTGGTCTTATAAAACCAAGTGGGGAGGCAGGAACTTTTATACTTCGCTCGGGCATGTCGAGGATTTCAAGCGAGATCGTTTTCAAAAGATGCTTGTTAATGCCATTCGCTGGGTGCTTGAAGTCAATAAGGAAAAACGGTCTGTTAATCTTGAGGAAGTGCCCGGTATAAAGGTGCCCACTGACCTTCGTATTGATAAGGTGCTTAGTGAACCTTTGATCAGTCAGCCTTTACATATCAGTTTTGATAGGAAAGGGCGTTTATGGGTTGTTCAGTATTTGCAGTATCCTGATCCTGCAGGCTTGATTGAATTGAGTCGTGACAAAGTCTGGCGTGTTGGATATGACAGGATGCCGCCGCCGCCGCCGCATGCGCCAGGATCTCAGTTTCGCGGCCGAGATAGGATAAGTATCCATGAAGATGTTGACGGTGACGGAGTTTTTGAGCGTCACAAGCTTTTTGTTGATGGATTAAATCTGGCGACAAGCATTGCTCATGGAGATGGGGGAATCTGGGTTACGAACCCGCCATATTTGCTTTTTTACAAGGACGTGAACGGGGATGATATACCGGACGGTGCTCCGGAAGTTCATCTCAGTGGGTTTGGTATTGAAGATACTCATTCTATAGCCAACAGCTTAGTCCTGGCACCGGATGGATGGTTATATGGGGCTCAAGGGAGCACGGTTAGTGCTTCCATAATCAGGCCGGGTAAGGATAGCGCAGAGGAAGCGGTGAAATCAATGGGGCAGAATATATGGCGATATCATCCTCAGAGAAGAACTTATGAGATATATGCAGAAGGTGGAGGGAATGCCTTTGGGGTTGAGGTGGATTCATGTGGAAGGGTTTACTCCGGACACAATGGTGGAGATACCCGCGGTTTTCATTATATGCATGGAGCTTATTACAGGAAAAGCTGGGGTAAGCACGGGGCACTTACCAATGCTCATGCTTACGGCTATTTTCCTGCAATGAAAAACATACCCGTTGAGCGTTTTACTCATCAATTTATTCTTTATGAAGAGGAAGGGCTTCCGAAGCGTTATCAGGGAAAGTTGTGGGGGGTGGATGTTCTGCATAATAATGTGGTCCTCAGTGATATTTTCCCGAACGGCTCCACTTTCCAAACTCGCGATATCGAACGAGTTGTTCAGTCTGATAATAGCTGGTTTCGCCCGGTAATGATCGCGCCAGGGCCTGACGGTGCACTATTTATAGCTGATTGGCATGACCGGCAGGTTAATCATTACAAGAATCATGAAGGGGACATTGATCATGACAAGGGGCGAGTTTACCGGGTTCAAGCTAGAAAAAAAAGCCCTTCTGGTCCTGTCAATTTCAGTATTTTAGCAATCAGTGAACTGATAAGTGAAACCGCTTCAAATGCACGGTGGACTCGACGCACGGCTCTCAATGAACTTCGAAAAAGGATAAGGCAGAACCCCTCCATTATTGGCTTAGTGTCAAAGGAGGTTGCTGCTCGCGTCGCGGCAGGATGGAAGCTTCGCAATGCAGTTGACGTTGAGATGGCACTAATGTCAGGACTTGATGTTCTGGAATGTGATTTTTCCAGTTCCGGGGTCAGGGGTTACGCGATTCGGCGGATTGTTGATACAGGCGGTGGGACTGCAGCGGCATCGAGACTTGTTTCACTTGCTCGGACCGTAGATTCTGCTGAGGAGCTAAGCTGTTTGGCTGTCGTAGCGCGACGCATTGACAAAGAAGCGGGTCTCATGATAGCTGGAGAAATATCAAGGCGTAATCAATTCAAGGATGATCCTCATCTGCCCTTATTGGTTTGGTGGATTATTGAGCAACATGCAATGTCTTCGCCTGAGAGGGTCTTGCAATTGTTTGCTGATCCTGTTTTCTGGCATCACGCTATTGTTGATGGTTTTTTGGTGGAGCGCCTTATGCGACGTTTTGCTGCGGAGGGCACCCAACAGGGTTTTTTATATTGTGCGCGTCTTTTGCAAATGGCTCCTGGGCTTAAAGCAAAGCAAGCCTTGATGAAGGGGTTTTCATCTGCGGTACAGGGACTTCAGTTAGGAGTTTTTCCTGAGCCTTTGGAGGTAGAGATGAAAAAGAACCCCGAATTGCTTTCGATTGCATTGATGGTAAGAATGCGAATTCAGGGAGCGGTTGAATCCGCTTTGAGACAATTGGAAAATTCCAATTTAAAGGAACCTGAACGGATTGAATTAATCTCTACACTAGGAGAGGTGCTGCCACCTCAAGCAAAGATTATACTCGTTAATCTTATTAGGGCTGAGTCTTCAACTGATCAGGTAAAGGCTGCGGCGATTGGTGCGCTGCGCGGTTATCCAGCAGATAAGAGCATTGTTGGAACGTTAATGCAAAGTATCAAGAGCGGGTCAACTGCTTTGCGTGAGGCTGCGACCGATTATTTGTCCGGCAACAAGTATTCAGCCCGGGAATTTCTTGCTGTTGTTTTGGCGGGGGATATTCCCAAGAGTGTGGTCACTCCTGTCATGGTTGAAAAAATGAAGTTGTATGGGGATAAGGAAATTAACCGCCTTATTCATGCTCTTTCGATGAGGGGTGGTAGAGACATTGATGCTGATAAAATAAACCAATTGCAGAAATTGATAACAGAAAGCCCTGGTAACCCTAAGAGCGGGGAGAAGGTTTTTGCTCAGCGTTGTGGCTCATGTCATTTGATGTTTGGCAAAGGGGGCGTAATTGGGCCAGATCTCACAAGTTATCAGAGAGGGGATGAACACTCGCTTTTGTTGAGTATTGTTGCTCCGAGCGCTGAGATTCGTGAAGGATTTGAGCATCTAGTGATAATGACCTTCAAAGGGGATGTTCATTCAGGTTTTCGGACAGAGGAGAACGAGCATGCCGTGTTTCTAAGGGAGTTGTCTGGAGCTGCACGCTCTATTCCAAAGAGTGAGATTAAGACTAAGAATTACTCGACAGTATCACTGATGCCTGAGGGGCTTCTTGATGACTTGAAGGAACGCGAGCTTCAGGATCTTTTTGCCTACTTAAGAAGCACGACTCCTCCATTTTAGAGCAGTTGGCATTACATTCGGCTCACGGCTTCTTGCATGAGAGGTAGTTCATCCTGCCGCATTGTCCGCTCACCTGATTCGACATCTTTGTGATGGCGGTGAACCCAGACGCTTTGGCACATACCCATCATGAAAAGCATCATGATAATGAACGTTCCTCCATAACTAATAAATGGCAATGGGAGTCCGGTAATGGGAACCAGCAATACACACATGCCAATATTCATGAATACATGGAAGAAAAGTTGTGCAACACAACCGGCAACAATGAGCTTTCCAAGTGAGTCGCGCGCACGATACCCCATAAAAAGTAGCAAGAGTAAGGTTGTTGCAAAAAGACCAATTAATAATGTGGCTCCACGAAAACCGTATCGTTCAGCAATGGTGACGAAGATGAAGTCATTAATTGCTACGTTTTTAGGAATAAATCCCATCTGAGTAACAAGCTTAGTGCTGGAGTTCGCCGGAGAAGCTAGTGAATCATTTTCCATGGCATTAATGACTTTACCACTGTAACCCGCTGAGCCGATGGCAATCATGTTGTGCTTGGGTACCCATGCCGCTCCAAGTTCATCAACGGGGCGCTCATTGAGCATGTTGAGCCACGTTTCTATGCGTTCCTTTTGGTAATCCTTAAGGCCAAAAAAATAAAGGATAGGAAGAGCGATCAGGCCGACTTCCACAATTACAATAATATATCGAAGAAGAATGCTGCCGATAAGCAGCATGAACATGAGAACGGCTAACCATACCATAGCTGACCCAAGGTCAGGTTCTGCAAGAATAATGAGGCAGGGTATACCAGCCGTGATTCCTGCGATAGACAGCCGAATGAATGAACTTTCAAAGATTTTATGCAATTTGGGTAACTCCGCCAAGATAACGGAAATAAGTAGAATTCCTGATACAAGGGCCAGCTGTGAAGGTTGAAAAGACAGGGGGCCGATGCGCAGCCAGCTCTCTGCACCGACTTTATCGCCACCATGATTGGTGGAAAGCAGTAGGATGATGGAGAGCAAATACATAGGAAGTGCGCCAAAGCAAATCCAGCGGTAATCAATAAGAGTGGCTGCAAAAAAGAGGACGAGTCCAAGGCCGATTGAAATAATTTGTTTGTTCCACTTATCAGCAAGGTTATCCCCGGCAAGGTGATCGGTTGCTGCGTAAATAGAATGGACGCCAAAAATCAAAAGCAATGCCAGTATTATTACTAACAACCAGTTGATGCTGAGCAATTTGCGGAAAAGCGGAGTCATTGAGGTTGAATCACGGCATGTATCAGAAGCTTAGATTGTCTCTTAACACTTAAATATTAAGCATTGTAGAGCAAGGCTGCAAGGGCTTCCCTCATGGGGTGTCCTGATAGAGGAAAGTGGTCAGGGGGCTGGTTGAGGAGGCTTTCTCCTGAACCGTTGCCAGTCCAGATAGCCTTGCTTCTCGTCCAGCTATGACCGATAGGCGGAAAGCGTTAGCCATTTCCTCAGGGCGCTCTGCAATTGCTATGGCAGTGTTAACAAGAACACCAGCGGCTCCCATTTCCATGGCTTCGGCAGCTTGGCTTGGTGCACCTATTCCTGCATCGACGATAATTGGGACAGTGGCTTGCTCAATGATAATTTGGATCTGGTGGCGGGTCAGAAGTCCCTGATTGCTGCCGATTGGTGAACCCAGTGGCATTACCGTGGCGACACCCACATCTTGCAGTCTTTTTGCTAAGATGGGGTCAGCATTGATATAGGGAAGGACAATAAATCCTTCTTTGACCAGAGCTTCGGCTGCCTTAAGCGTTTCAATTGGATCGGGAAGTAGGTGAGTTGGATCAGGGTGGATTTCCAGTTTGATCCAGTTGGGTAGCCCAGCTGCAAGTGCAAGTTGTGCAAGCCGGACTGCTTCATCAGCGGTGTTGGCTCCACTTGTGTTGGGAAGAAGGAGGTACTTCTCTGGATCGATGTAGTCTAGGATGTTAGCAAATGGGTCGGAATTGCCTGTAA
>MDTA01049357.1_pt1 | contig 12192 bp, 16 predicted proteins | sample 811151 | NCBI WGS metagenome assembly MDTA01 (sample SAMN05326648, study PRJNA326480) | marine metagenome | isolation source: seawater | place: Indian Ocean: South | collected 2010
AAGAGAATGAATAAATGCAGTAGCTGCAAGCCAAGGCATTAATGCGACATTTTCAACTGGATCCCAAAACCAATATCCTCCCCAACCCAATTCATAATATGCCCAAATGGAACCAACAAGTATTCCTAAAGTTTGGAAGAACCATGAAATTGATACCCATGGTTTGATTGATTTAGCTAAACTTGTGAAATCAACTTTTGAAATTAGAGCTGACAAAGCTGCAGAAAAATAAATCGAAGATCCCACAAAACCAATATAAAGTAATGGTGGATGAATTGCCAAAGCTGGATCCTGTAAAATCGGATTCAATCCCATACCTTCTTTAGGAATTGGAAATATTGGAGAAAAAGGATTTGAGTTACTTAATAAAAAAATAAAAAAAACAATAATTAATAAATTTTGAATAATCAGTGTTAATATTTTAAAAGACTTATTTTTATTTTTATCTAAAAACAAAAATAAAAACGAGAAAATTACGAGTATATTGATCCATAAAAGTAAGCTTCCTTCATGATTACCCCAGGTCCCAGATATTTTATAAAATATTGGTTTTGTAGTATGAGAATTTTCATAAACATTTATCATTGAAAAGTCAGAAATAATATATCCAAGCATTAAAACTAAAAAACTCAGAATTGAAAGAATTAGTTGACTAATAGAGAGTTTATATATTTTTAAAGAAATTTTATTTTGAAGTATTTTTAATTCAGTTAGAGAGAAATGAATAATAAATATTGATATTATCAATGCTAAACTTGAAAAAATAATACCTAGATTACTTAGCATTTTTTTTTAAACTTTCTTTTATTTCTGGAGGCATATAGTTTTCATCATGCTTAGCCAAAATTCTTTTTGCTAAAAAAAAATTTTTATCTTTTAATTTACCCTCTGCTACTACTCCTTTACCTTCTGCAAAAAGAGCAGGTACAGTTCCTTGGTAACTTACAATTATTTCATTTTTAAAATCTGTGATGATAAATTTTATTTCATTATTATGAGTTTTTACTGACCCATCCTTAACCATACCACCTATTCTTATGTCATTTTTAAATGAAATTTTATTATTGGAGTCTATTTCTGAGGGAGAATAAAAGTATAGAACATTATCTTCTAAAGTCTTAAATATAAAAATTACTAAAACAATACTTAGTGTCGATATTGCGAGCAAAACTGATAATCTATTTTTTGTCTTTGTATTAAGCATTTCTTGAATGCTAAATTAGACTCTTGAGTGTGAAACTAAAATTTCCTTGGCAATTTTTTGCTTTTTTAGGTTCTTAACTTGCTCACTTGAAAAATTTCGGGTTTCTCTCACAAACTCTTTTTCAAGTTTTTTTAATGTTCTTCTCGTTTTCAGAAACAAAAATAAACAAACAATAAAAGTAAAAATGAATGAAGACCAAACATATATACCGTGTCCGTTCATTAAAATAGTATTAAAATTCATAATTTTTTTAAAGCCTTCTTCTTTACTCTAATTGTTTCTATCCTATATTTCATTAGAAAAATTATCGCACTATACAATAAAAATGCACATAACATAATACCCAGGGGAATTAACATTGAAATATGCACCTTCGTCTCTCCAACCAAGTTAACACTAGCCGGTTGATGAAGAGTTGGCCACCAATTGACTGAGTATTTAATTATTACAATATTTATCAATCCTAAAACGGATATTGCTGAGCATACTCTTGAAGATTTTTCGGTATTTGTAATAAATTTATAAGCAAAAATAAAAATTATATAAAAAAACATTAATATTAACATTGAGGTTAGTCTTGCATCCCAAACCCACCAAATACCCCATGTTGGCTTACCCCAAAATGATCCTGTAAAAATTGCTATAAAATTAAAAGTTAATCCTATTGGAGCTATACTTTTAAAAATTAAAATTAAACTTTTTATTTTAAAAATAAAATTTAAAATACAAAAAATACTAATAGCCGCAAAGGATAATAAGGCTATCCAGGCAGATGGGACATGTACATACATAATTCTTGCTGCATCCCCTTGTATATAATCTTTGGGTGATAAGAATAACGCAAAAATGACTCCAATAATTATTATCGGGATGACAAAAATTTTAATAAAATTGAGAATTTTACCAGCTATATGAAAAATATAACTTGGATTTAGAAATTTAATCATTCCTTCGTTTATCGTATTTTAGGCTAATTTTGAATGAGATATTTTATTGGCCTAATTGGAAATTTGAGAGGGAGATAAGGAAGTATATGTAAATTCCCAACTAGGCACTAACTAGAAAAAAATATTAATAATTTTAGCCAGAGATTTGTGTGAAATTTGTTAACTTTGTGGCAAAGACACTAATTTGAAGGTTTGTAATAACCTGAACCTCTTTTTTCTGAAAAAACTTCGTTTACCAAAGGATGTCTAATTGGCTCTCCAGAATTATCTCCGATTAAATTTTGTTCAGACACATAAGCCTCATAAGTTATTTCATTATTTTCGGCCAACAAATGGTAGAAAGGTTGATCCTTTTTAGGACGAACATCTTTAGGTATAGACTGGTACCATTCTTCAGAATTATTGAACTCAAAATCTACATCATAGATCACGCCTCTAAAATTAAAATGTTTATGTTTAACTATTTCGCCAATTGAGAATTTAGCCTTTTTTGCATTCATATATAATTAAAAGATAGTAACATTTTTTCTAAAATCAATAAAAAAATATAAATTAAAATTTTTTTATGGTAAATTTAATATGTGAATAAAACTTTTATTAAGTTTACAGCGGATTTTGGTCCATTATTAATTTTTTTCTTGGTATATTATAAGAGCGACAAAAACTTGATAGCAGCAATACCTCCTCTAATCATAGCAACATTGATAGCCGTATCAGTTGTTTACTTTGTAGAAAAAAAAATACCTTATGTTCCACTGATTGGTGCCTTGTTAATAACTATCTTTGGCGGACTAACTATTTTTTTTAAAAATCCAATATTCATATATTTAAAACCTACAATAATAAATATTATTTTGGCGATAGTATTATTTTTTGGGAAAGTGATTCTTGATAAAAACTTTTTAAAGTCTTTTTTTAAAGGATCCATCCAACTAGAGGAGGAAGGTTGGAATAAATTACTTTATAGATGGATAGTTTTTTTTATTTTTTTAGCTCTATTAAATGAGATTGTATGGAGGACACAAACTGAGGAAATTTGGATAAATTTTAAAGTTTGGGGAATACTACCACTTACTTTTATATTCACCGCTTTTCAGATACCATTATTAAAAAAATTTAAAAAAAATGAAAAATAAATTGAAATTAATTATTAACAACAAATTTAATAAAAAAGAAGAATTTTTTGTGAAAAAAGAACTCCAATCGATTCTTAATTTATATGCCAAAAAAGTTTCCTCGGGAGATTGGAAAGACTATGGACTTTCTGTTAACAAAAAAGAGATAACTTTTGATATTTATCAAAGAACTTCTGAAAACCCCATCTATAGAATATCAAAAAATTTAAATCCAAGAAATAAGACAGAAAAATTTTATGTTCTAGATAAAAAAGGAAAAATAATTAAAAAATCGGAAAGTCTCGATGGGTTAATCAATAGAGTTGATTGGACGAAGTTAAAATTAGTTAAGTAATTTTTTATCTTCTCTGGCCGAATAGCCTTAAAAGCATTATAAATAAATTAATAAAATCAAGATAAAGAGTTAAAGCTCCCATTACAGCTTTTTTTCCTGAAATTTCACTATCGTCACTTACTAGATACATGTTCTTGATTTTTTGTGTATCATAAGCAGTTAGACCGACAAAAATCAAAACTCCTAGGACTGAAATCACAAAATACATCATGCTTGATTTCATAAAAATATTTACTATCGATGCAATTATAATTCCTATCAGACCCATAATTAAAAATGATCCGAATTTAGTTAGATCTCTTTTGGTAGTATAACCATATATGCTCATCGCACCAAACGTTCCAGCTGTTATAAAGAACACACGAGTAATACTTGCTCCAGTATAAACTAAAAATATTGACGCTAATGATGCTCCCATAAGAGCTGCAAAAATCCAAAATGTTGTTTGTGCTTTAGCGGCGCTCATTTTTTTAATACCAAAGCTCATATAAAAAACTATTCCTAATGGTGCCAACATCACAACCCACATCAATGGTGATGCAAATAAAGCTTGTCCAATGCCGGTTAGACCTGTGACTCCTGACGATGTTACTTGTATGTCGTAGCCACCTGATAATCTAAATAGCAATAATGAAACAACGCCGGTAAGGAAAACGCCAGAAGCCATATAATTATAAACTTTTAACATGTAGCTTCTTAGTCCCTGATCAATTACATGTGTATCGGCAACTGAAGATTTTACATTGGTGTTTTGTCGATTAAATTCCATAAGTAAAATATAGTCATTTTTTTTATGTTTTCAATGGCAGATATATCGCCTAAAAATAATAGGATTTTATGAAATTTAAAAAGTTAGGTAATACCGATTTAGATGTTAGCCTTATTTGCTTGGGAACTATGACTTGGGGAGAGCAAAATACCCAAAAAGAAGGTTTTGAACAGATGGACTATGCTGTTGAAAAAGAAATTAATTTTTTTGATACAGCTGAATTATACGCCATACCGCCAAAAGAAAAAACTTATGGAAAAACAGAAGAGATAATTGGAAACTGGTTTTTAGAAAGAAAAAATAGAAAAAAAATAATATTAGCAAGTAAAATAGCTGGACCAGGATTGCCTTGGATTAGAGGTGGAGGGTCTCAATATTCAGAAAAAGGAATTGAGTCTGCACTTAATAATAGTTTAAAAAGATTAAAAACTGACTACTTAGATCTTTATCAATTACACTGGCCAGAAAGAAATACGAATTATTTTGGAAAATTAGATTATAAACATAAAGAAAATGAAAAAAACTGGAATAGCTTTAAAAATATTTTAAGTGTTTTAAAAAAATTTATAAATCAAGGTAAGATTAGATACATTGGTTTATCAAATGAAACTCCATGGGGATTTTCAAAATTTTTAGAAATAGCTAAAGAATTCGATTTACCCAAAATGGTTTCAGTACAAAATCCTTATAATCTAGTTAATAGAACATATGAAATAGGTATGTCTGAAATCTCAATAAGAGAAAATGCTGGGCTGTTGGCCTACTCACCTTTGGCAGTTGGATACTTAACTGGAAAGTATAGGAATAAACAGATACCGAAAAATTCTAGGTTAGATTTATTTTACAATAATTATCCAAGATACCATAATCAAAGAACTTATGATGCGGTAGATGAGTATTTCAAAATTGCTCAAAAACATAAAATTTCTTTAACTCAACTATCTTTAGCCTTTGTAAATTCAAGAGATTTCATAACAAGCAATATAATCGGTGCAACCACAATGGATCAACTTAAGGAAAATATTGATAGTATTAACATTTCTCTTAATCAAAAGATTTTGGATGACATAAACTTAGTTCACGAAAATAATCCTAATCCTGCTCCTTAGGTTAAACAACTATTGAAAAGATATTAAATTTGTATAGATTAATTAGATCAACCAAAATAAAAAATGATTAAAAAAATTTTATTTGTATTCCTAATTTTTACCTGTTTTTTACCATCAATAGTACATGCTCAAAATCCAAAAAGTTTAGGTAAATATAAAAACTGGGAAACTTTTGTTTATAGTGATGGAAAAGGAAAGATTTGTTTTGCTCAAACTATACCTATAGAGAGAACACCTAAAAATTTTAAAAGAAACTCATCAAGATTATTCGTTACCTTTAGAAAATCTGAAAATATAAAAAATGAAATAAGCGTCACAAGTGGTCATGAATATAAATCTGCTTCTGTAACAGCAAAAAGTGGTAAGAATGAATTTTCTCTTTTTTCTCAAGGAAATTTTGCATGGTTAATAGATGCTGAAGAAGAATTTAATTTAATAAAAACAATGAAAAAAGCATCCAAGTTATCTATTACTGGAACAGCAAGAAATGGAAGCAAAACAAAAGATATGTATTCAATGATGGGTTTTACAAAAGCCTATAATTCGGCAAAAAAAAGCTGTGCCTAAAAACAAAAAAAAAACTAAAAAAAAAAATAAAATTGTTTTAGCTTACTCAGGAGGGCTAGATACTTCTATAATTCTTAAGTGGCTTCAAGAAAAATATAATGCAGAAATAATTGCTTATACGGCTAATATTGGTCAAGAAATGGATAAAAGAAAAATTATAAAAAATGCAAAAAAATTAGGTGTAAAAAATATAATCATTGAAGATTTAAAAAATACTTTTGTAAAAGATTATGTTTTTCCAATGATTAGAGGACATGCTTTGTATGAAGGTACATATTTATTAGGAACATCTATAGCAAGACCTTTAATTGCAAAAAGACAAATTGCTATTGCAAAAAAATTTAAAGCTTTTGCAGTCTCACACGGTGCTACAGGCAAGGGAAATGATCAGGTTAGATTTGAACTTGGATATTATTATTTTGGTCCAAGAATAAAAGTTATTGCTCCTTGGAGAATTTGGAAATTAAAATCGAGAACAGATTTAATTAAATATGCAAAAAAGAATAAAATACCCATACCTAAAGACAAAAAAGGAGCATCACCATTTTCTGTAGATGACAATATTTACCATACTTCTACTGAAGGAAAAATTTTAGAAGATCCAAAAAAACAAGCTCCTGAATATATTTTTCAAAGAACAGTTTCGCCAGAAAAAGCACCGAACAAATCGTCGATTGTTACTATAGGTTTTAAAAAAGGAGATCCTGTTTCAATAAACAATAAGAAACTATCTCCCTATAAACTTTTGCAAAAATTAAATTCATTTGCAGGTAAAAATGGGATTGGAAGAGTCGATCTAGTTGAGAATAGATTTATTGGAATAAAATCAAGAGGGGTTTACGAAACCCCGGGAGGAACCCTTTTAATGACTGCGCATAGAGCGATCGAGTCTGTAACTTTAGATAAAAAAACTATGCATAAAAAAGATGAGATCATGCCAAAATATGCAGAACTTATTTATAATGGTTTTTGGCATTCTAAAGCTAGATTCAAATTACAAAAAATAGTTGATACTAAAAAAAATCAAGTTAATGGATTTGTTAAGCTTAAATTATATAAAGGAAATGTTACAATTCTATCGAGACAAAGTAAAAGCAAAGCATATTCTGTTAAAAAAGTTTCTTTTGAGGAAAATAAATCTTTCAAAAAGTCAAAAGTAGAGAGATTTATATCAGGTGCGGCAAGAAAGCTAAGAGCTTAGAAAAATTTAGCATATATAAAAAACTTATGAACATGAATCTCGTTATAAGAAATATTCAGCTAGTAGCTGTAATATTTATTCTTGCAGGAACTGTTTTGGCTTTTGGTTTCGAAGTTAATGAAATGTATAAAGTAAAAAAAGTTACACTTGCTGATTTACTTTTAATGTTCATTTATATTGAAGTTATAGGAATGATTGGAGTTTTTTGGGCTAGTAAGACAATCAGAATTACTTACCCTGTATTAATAGCTATTACTGCATTGGCTAGATTAATTATTTTACAAGATAAAGACAGTGCTTCGATAAATCTTATTTATCAAGGTGGAGCAATACTCCTGTTGGCTTTATCAGTATTTTTCTTAACGTTAAGATACAGCAAAAAATTAGGTATGGATAAACAAAATCCCGGGGAAGAAGCTTAATAAATAATGAAACAACTTGTTGCTATAGTACTTTACTACATGTTCGGTTATCTTATTTTCTGGACTTTGTTGCATGAAACTAACTTATTTCCTAAAATTTGGGTCGAAGAAAATTTTGGTATTGCAATTTATATTTGGATTTTCTTTTTTATTATTCCTTTAATGCTAATAGCCCTTGGAAATGACTATATTAAAAATCGAATATCAGATTTCAAATCTTTAAAATCTGAAACCAAATGGCCACTTTATATTTTATTGTTTGGTGTTTGGGATCTAATGATTGGATTTGCATATTTATTATTTTCATATTTCGAAATTTCACAATCAACAATGATAATTGCAAATGGATTATTTATAACCGGTACTTACTTAACATTTGTTAGTTTTGCTGTAGCTAAAAAATTAGAAAAGGTTCAAAAAAATTAAATCTATGGCTGAAAAAATCTTAATATTTGGTGCCACGGGAGCGGTAGGAAGTTCATTGGCAAATTTGTTGAGAGATAACTCAAAAGATGTTCATCTAATAGGAAAAAATCAAGATGAGATCTCGAGTCTAGCTGATAAAACAGGATTTTCTTTTAGTGTATGTGATGTATTAGAAGAAAATTTTATAGAAAAAATTGAACAAGACGTGAGTGGCTTTGAAATATCAGGTATTGCTTACTGTGTTGGTTCGATTGATTTGAAGCCTATAAATTTAATATCAAAAAAAGATATTCTAAAATGTTTTTCATTAAATTTATTTCCAATTTATGACATTATTAAAAAATTCCAACAAAACCTAAAAAAGAATAAGGGATCTATTGTTTTATTTTCGACAGTTGCAGTTAAACAAGGTTTTCCAAATCATAGTATAATTTCACCTGTGAAGGCTTCTTTAGAGGGTTTGACCGTTTCTTTAGCCTCAGAATTTTCTCCACATATTAGAGTAAATTGCATAGCACCAAGTATGAGTAATTCTAAAATGGCAGATAAGATTCTTAAAAACCCAAAGATTGCAGAAGGAATAGCAAAACAACATCCTCTTAAAAGAGTTGGTGAAGGTAAGGACTCTGCTGCATTAGCGAGATTTTTATTGTCAGAAGAAAGCTCTTGGATTACTGGCCAAATAATTGGTGTTGATGGTGGAAGATCTAATATCGGTTAAAAAATTACAGTAACTAGTAATATAATTTGAAGAAAGTTTATTATCACAGAAGAAGTGTGAGCAAACTTGAATTTTTTCTTTTTATTTTGATCTCTATATTTGTTTATCAATGGCATTAATATGAATAAGCTAAATGCAAAAAGGATTGCACAAAATAATATTGGAATTAAATCAAAAACAAAACCATAATAAATAAAAATTATTATTGCCACTAACGTTAATAAAATAAGATTAATTGTGTAGTAATAAGGAAATATGGTTCTTATAAATTTTCTAAAATTTTTTTCACTTAAAGACTTAAAACCTATAGGTGCGACTACAAATGAAAAAAATAACATTATCCCAATAACTGATGAAACTATTAAAAAAAGTATATGGCTAATCATATGATCATAAATAGCTGTTAATATTAGTAAAATCTCTGTGACAAACAAACTTATACTAGTAATTGACTATACTTCCAATAAAATTGAGATTTTTATCAGAAATTACTATTTCTCCAGAAGAAACAGCCTTGTCAAAGGCTTCTAAAATTACAACATAATGGGTTATTAGAATTAAGTTTTTTTTGCCTTTCCAGTTATCTATATATTCATATAAATCTGACATTTGTTTTTCTTTATTTTTTTTAAATTTTGGTGAAAAGAATGAGTTTAAAGCGTTAAAAGTTTTAAAATTTTTAAATGCAAATTTTGCTGTATCCTTACATCTGCACCACTCGCTCGATAAAACTAAATCTATTTCTATTTTATTTTTCAAAAAAAATAATCCAATTTTTTTTGATTGCTGAATACCGTCATAATTTAAGTTTCTTTGAGTGCTACAATCATTTATTTTAAAATTTTTAGGATCACCGCTACCTGGTGCTATCGCATGTCTTATAAAAATAATTTTTTCACCTTTTTTCAATTCCTTTATTAAACTTTCGTTTGAATATAAATTCGTATAAAATAAAATAGTTATAAAAAATAAAATAAAAGTTATTTTTAAGCTCTTGAACATTTTTTTGAACAATACTTTACCTTTTCCCAATTTAGCTTCCATTTTTTTCTCCATAGAAAAGGTCTTTTACACACTACACAAATTTTTGAAGATAAATTTTGTTTTTTTGTCACTTTAAATAGTATTTTGTTTAATGAATTTTTGTGCAGCTTTTAATATTAAGGTTTTTCTTTCACTTTTCATTTTATCAAAAATCCTCACCATCATAGAAAGTCTGGGATTTTTTAAAAAAAATTTTCTATTATTGTTTATAAAGTTCCAGTAAAGACCGTCCATTGTGTTACACCAATCTCCTTTTTTAAAATCCATCATTTTGAGAAAATAACTTGATCCACAAATGTAAGGTTTGGTAGCAAATATACCTCCATCACTAAAAAGACCCATTCCATAAATATTTGGTGCCATAACCCAATCAGATGAGTCTACGAACATTTCCATAAACCATTTGTAAACCTCCTTTGGATTAATCTGACAAAGGTTCATGATATTTGCTAATATCATTAATCTTTCAATATGATGTGACCATCCATATTTTAAAGCGTTCTCTATTGAATGATCAAGGGGTTCCAGGCCGGTAGTTCCATTATACCATGAAATTTTCATTTTCTTTTTATGATTAAAAAAATTACTATTTTCCATCTGTTTATCAAAATTCTGATATATTCCCCTCATAAATTCCCTCCATCCTATAATTTGTCTAACATATCCCTCTAGAGAATTAATTTTAACTTTATTTTGAATTTTTTTAATTTTTTCCAAAATTTCCATTGGAGTTATTAATCCTAAATTTATTATTGGACTAAGCGCACTGTGAAATAAAATATTAGATTTTTTACTTACTGTATCTTCATAATCTCCAAAAAGATTAATTTTATTTTTCAAGAAGTCATCTAAAGCTTTATGTCCTTGATCTCTTGTTGTGGGAAACCAAAATCTATTTGTAAATCCTGGATGATTTTTAAAATTAATTTCAATAAATTTTTTTAAATTTACGGTATGTGAAGTGTTTTTAAATTCAAGTGATTTTGGAATTTTCACTGTGGTTGGTAATTTTTTTCGATTTTCTTCATCAAAACTCCATTTTCCTCCAGCTGGTGTACCATCTTTATTCATTAATATGTTTAATTTTGCTCGATTAATTTTATAGAAATTTGCCATAAAAGGTTTTTTTGTTTTATTTAAATATTCTTTAAATTCTTCTCTAGATGTCAGAAACATAGGTGATTTAACTTCATTTAAAACAATATTTTTCCTTTTAAGAAAAGATTTTAATCTTTTCTCAAAAAAAATATCTTCTATTTCAAAAAAACTTATTTCTTTTACTTTTTTTTCTTTAATAACTTTTTCAAGTTTTTTTTCATAAGTTTTTTTAAAATCTGTTGTACAATCATTATAAATTACTTTGATTCCATTTTTTTTTAATTCATCCCTGTATGAACGCATCGATGATAAAAAAAGTAAAATCTTAAGTTTATGATGTTTTTGAAATGTACAAAGATCATAATCTTCTGACATATAGAAAGTATATTTAAAGTATTTTTTTAAATATTTTGGATTAAATAATTGATTTCCTAGAACTAAAAATAATTTCATCTGGGCAAAATATATAATTTAATTATATTTAAGAATTGGCTCTTTTGAAGCACTCTATTGTGTTATTCAGTAAACAAGCAATTGTCATTGGACCTACTCCACCAGGTACTGGTGTGATTGCTTTTGCTATTTTTGAAACTTCTTCAAAATCTACATCTCCTACTATTCCAGAATCTGTTTTGTTAATTCCAACATCAATAACAATTGCTCCCTTTTTCACCCAATCACTTTTTACAAGTTTCGGTCTACCTACAGCAGCTATAAGTATATCTGCCCTTTTACATTCAGCTTTTAAATCTTTTGTTTTTGAGTGTGTTATTGTTACGGTACAGTTTTCCTTTAAAAGTAGTTGGGTCATAGGCTTACCATTTAAATTTGACCTTCCAATTACAACTGCATGTTTTCCGTTTAAATTTTTTTCTGCTTTTTTTAGCAACAAGTAGCATCCGAGAGGAGTGCATGGAATATTGCTTTCATAACCTGATGACAAATTCCCAACATTTACTGGATGAAATCCGTCTACATCTTTACTAGGAAGTATAGTTTCTATAACTTTCTTTTTGTCTATATGCTTAGGTAGGGGCAATTGAACTAGAATACCCGAAATTTTTTTATCATTATTTAGATCTTTAATTTTATCTAAAACAATTTTTTCCTCTACATTCTCAGGGTATCTTATTACTTCAGAATTTATTCCAATTTCTTTAGCAAATTTTTCTTTATTTTTTACATAAATTTTACTCGCGGGATCCTCTCCTACC
>MDTA01213459.1_pt1 | contig 12192 bp, 15 predicted proteins | sample 811151 | NCBI WGS metagenome assembly MDTA01 (sample SAMN05326648, study PRJNA326480) | marine metagenome | isolation source: seawater | place: Indian Ocean: South | collected 2010
TGCTGGCAAATATAGATTCAAGGACTGAGATTGATCTATGTACGGACCTCTGGCAGCCGCATGGTCAATAAGTGATTTCTGTGACAGTTCCCATGTCGTTTTAAATACCTTTTTGATATCATCTGAGAGTGAGGTTTTCTGGACGCTTCCCTTGTCCTGTATGATTTGATTCACCAACTTGTCGTTCCACTCCCCAGTTTTCATGCAACTCATTTGTAGATACTTGTTGACGATGATAAACTCACCACTTAACACTCTACGAACATAGAGATTGGAAGTACGTGGTTCAAAGGATTCCGTGTTTCCTAGTATCTGTGCACTAGAGGCAGTAGGCATCGGTGCTGTCAACAGAGAATTACGAAGTCCATAACTTTTTATTCCCTCCTTTAATTCATCCCAATCAAAACGCTCCGTTGGCGTGACACCCCACAAATCAAACTGTAGCTGACCCTTGCTTGCTGGAGACCCTTCATAGCTCTCATACTTGCCATGTTTGTGTGCGAGTTTAACACTTTCCTTTATGGACCCATAGTATATGGCTTCAAATATTTGCTTGTCCAATTGAATGGCTTCGGGCGAATCATATGGTAGACCCATGATCTGGAATACATCGGAGAGACCCTGTACACCAATACCTATGGGTCGATGGAGTACATTGCTTGTCTTCGCGCCTTCCACTGGATAAGAAGTCTTGTCAATCACCAAATTCAAATTTTTTGTCACAATACCCGCCATTTCAACCAATCGATCGAAATTGAATCCATGTTGAGTGACAAATTTTGGCAGGGCAATCGAGGCAAGAGTACAGACCGCTGTCTGATCCTTGTCGTGGTATTCTACAATCTCGCAACATAGATTGGAAGAGCGTATAGTACCCAAATTCTTTTGATTGCTCTTTTTATTACACGCATCCTTGTACAATAAATAAGGCGTACCGGTTTCAATCTGTGTGGTACATATCTGCATCCATAAATCACGCGCTTGTATTGTCCGTTTGGTTTTCACCGAACGCTCGTATTCCTCGTACAAGGTATCAAATTCATCACCATAGGCATCCTGTAATTTCGGAGCCTCAGTAGGACAGAATAGAGTCCATGTCGAGTCCTCCTCGACCCTTCGCATAAATAAATCGGGTATCCACAGGGCATAAAAGAGGTCGCGGGCACGAGCATTCTCATCGCCGTGATTTAATTTAAGCTTCAATACATCTTGCACATCCTTATGCCATGGTTCGATGTAAATGGCAAATGAACCTTTTCTTTTGTTTCCTCCCTGATCCACGTATCTCGCAGTGGTATTGAACACGCGTAGCATCGGTACCAGACCATTGCTAGTACCGTTGGTGCCGTTTATGCGCGTACCTTTTGCCCGTACATTGCTAATGTCAATTCCAATACCTCCCGCGGATTTACTGATGAGAGCAATTTCTTTTAGAGTTTCATATATAGCTTCAATGCTATCGTCTTTCATGGACATAAGAAAGCATGATGCCAGCTGGTGCTGTTTCATACCGGAATTGAAGAGGGTAGGCGAAGCATGCGTGTACCAACCTTCAGAAATGATATTGTACATTTCTATGGCTTCTGCTGGAGTATCGGTTAAAAAGACCGCCACGCGCATCAGAAGATACTGCGGTCTCTCGACAATACCATCTTTATCTTTTAAAAGATAAGAACGTCGAAGAGTTCTTAGACCAATTATATCATATTGAAAGTCCTTGTTTATATTGACATGGATATCGAAATTGTAAGTACGTATCTTGTGGACAAAGGATTCGGCCAAAATGTCCTCTGTGGCTAATTTTTCCATAGCTTCGGTGAAGCTTGCTGGTGTGTTGTCGTGCAAGTCAAACATCTCCAAACGTCCTGCTAGCATGCCATATTCATAGGATAAGGGTGCCATCGAGGCAGCTGTTTCCGCCATGTACGGAACAATATCAGATGTAAGCATTTTTTGAGCCATTCCCGTCTGTACTATATCACACATCTTGTCGATATCTATGGTGGTCAATACCGGTGTTATGGAGACAGCTCGTTTTATGGAAGAGTAGATTTTTTGTTGGTCAAATGATTGTTCTTCACCCTGACGTTTAACAACAAACATGTGTGGTTACAGAGAAAAACTGAGACTTATATATGGGAAAATAAAAATATTTTTTGTGAAATAAATAGGATAAAATATCAATTATCTTTTAAAGTTTTTGCCACGATTTTCAGATTTGCACCGCAAATAAAGCCCGACATAAACGCCACGAAAGTTGTGACAATGATAACTAGTGCAATTCGTAGTACCGGCTGACGTCCGCAACACAATAGTACCAGAAACAATACAAGATATATTGGACCGGCGACAGTTATCAGAATGGATTCCGTCAACGGTGAAGTTTTGTACACGCCTCCGAGGACTGTCCCTGCGATAGAGCACCCCAAAAGGAAGAAGAGCATGATGCATATGAAGTAAGCGGAACGAACGAAGGACTCTATCTCGTCTGCTTTATGTTTGTTCCAGTATTTACTTCGTTTCATGTTTATTAACCCTTTTTCTTCATCGTCGTCTGACATTTATAGTGGTATGGTACATTTATATATGTATATTAAAATTAATCTAATACCCATCCATCTCCTTCAAATAATGGTACTGCTTTTTCTACCACTTCATGACAGGCTCGTTTTAACTCAAACTGACACAACTTGAACGACTCGTATGTACTCCCACTTTTTGTTTTATGAAAGTTGTCCATCATCCTCGATAAAATACGCCAAAATTCATCGTCCCATTCAATACGCCATGCTCGTAACATGTTGGGTCCCCATGAAATAAATATCGCGTTCTTATGATCTGAACAGGCCATTTCAAGGTACATCTGAGGCACGTAATAATAAGTCACCTTCGTATTGCATTTTTTACTTTTTGCTGGACATTTTATTTCAAGAATGCCTTGGTCTGTGATTTTTAAATCCTCTTCCGAAGGGTCGAATATCTGATAAAATCCATCCGGTGTCGCTGATAACCATTCTACGTTATTATGTTGAACGTGAGGTGCCTCGAAGGCTATAATATCGGTCTTACGCTTCAAGAACTCTAGCAGCGCACCGTCTTCATGGGTTCTTCCCCACTCCATCCACCCCATTTGTTCCTCAGTAAACGGGGCTTTTTTCCTACCTTCAAACACCTCTTCGTACCATATTAATCTCTCTTCGTCGGTACTACAGAAAAGAAAATTACTCAGTTTACTACCTGATAATTTATTTTTTCGTTTTGCAAACCACTCCGGTGTGCGTTGCGAGGGTTCAGTAATACCCTGATCGGCAAGGGAAAAAAATCGTTCGTGCGTGAAGTTACTCATTTGAGATATTTTATCTTCACTTATATACTGCAAAAACTAATGTATAAGGGCGCGCTCGCCACGCTCTTCAAGGTTTTGGTCGGTACCGATTTTATATACTCATAGGTATTTTTAGTATAGTATTACTATACCTTTACATACCGACATAAATTCGGTATCGGATTTTCTAGGTATATAAGCTCCTGAAAATATCTAAAACCATGACCAGAAAGAAGTACGATCGCGATATATACGACGAGGAGTATTCTAGCGAGTCAGAGACCTCAGACGATGAAGAGATAGAACTTACAGACGAAGAAAAATACAATATTGTGGAATACTACTGGGATCCGTGGAAGAATACACACATAGGACAATGGGTCGATCCAGTCGATGTAGAAAAGTACCTACTTGCAGAACCTCGAGTAGCAAATTATCAATACCAACATCTTCTACTTAAAGGGGAAGAAGACATACCAATATCCCTATATAATACCGTACTGAAAATATGTAGAGATCTTCGTATACCAGCGACGAAGCAAAAAATATTTCAGGTGATTTATTGCGTACTCAAAAAGAGAAACGATTTCTGTATGATTCATAGGGACAATTACCACTGGACACGTAGGTGGGGAAAAAAGTTAAGTATAAATGATATATAATATTAAAGTAAATGTTCAAGGCACTCGATGTTTTCAAATTAATTTTCGCTCTTTTATATATAGCCACTGTAGCTTTTCTAGTCGCTGGAGATGTCGATGTCAGTGTGGACATTCAGGACTGGTTGGTTGTTCTAACACACCTTTCTGCAATTCCTCTTATTATCGTGTTGTGGCAGACCCAATGGGTATCCATTACACTCATTGTAGGAATATTCTTCAGTACTTTGTCACATATTGCTGTTATATTTGATTTTTATGTCGATAGAATTGAACCATTGGACATTGCCTTTGCAAATCTCACGCTCATGCTGGTTGCCACGATTGTTATTTTTGAAAGAATACCCGAATGGACCCTTCCCGTACTGTTTATTATCACCGTCGTAAATACATCCTTCTGGGACGTCATGTGGGTGTACAGTCTATTCTCCGGTGCCATAAACCTTGTTGTAGCCCTCTACATTACGTATCGACTGGTGTACCCATCCGAGAAGAGAAACACGACCTTCATGGTCATTGGACTCTTGTTGGGGGTTACAGGTACGGTTTTCTTTTTGCGCGATGGACGACACGGTGATAAAAACTATGGGATATTACATAGCGTGTGGCATGTTTGTAGTTATACCTCGCTTTATTTTGCGATAAGGTCGCTGCGGCCATCTGTCAACCCAGATGCCTTACGAAGACCTAGAATAGAGTTTGCTAGAAAACTTGAGTTTGGTAAAATTGCATATCATTAATGTTTAGATTTTTTACTTGTGTACTCTTCGTCTGAATCCGAATCACGGTCACGTTTGCCAATACTGAAGGCATAATCCTCATCATCATCCGTTTCAGTTGCATAATCAGATTCTTCTTCTGACGGATAATCCTCTTCCGTCTCCGTCTCGGTTTCTTCCGGATCCGTCATATTCTCTTCCCATTCGCTGGCTGAGTCATCTATATCGTCGACGACATTCAACATGCGATTGATATCCTCCCATGAATTGGATTCGTGGCATTTATGCATATCACGCCAGTTCAATGGATCTGGACCGGTCTGGTACATTTCAACCTTATTTTCTTTTGCCCATGTAAATAGGTTGTTGAGACGCTTGCGGTCTACACAGGAATGTGTCTCAACACGCTTATCTTTGAACACAAAAGATATATCAAAGGTCTTTGTGTAAGAGGTCACTCTCTCGCAAAATATCACCTCGATCTCTTGTGCCTTGCGATAGTAAATGGATTCTGCGGATAATATGATATCCTTACAGAACAATAATGGACTCATTGTCATTGTCTTGTGTACCCTTGCTGACACTTCAATGTCGATCGGTAACACATCTCCCACTTCCTTCACATCCTGAAAGGTTGACAAAACCTGCTTGTTCAAGGACTTCACGGCGTCTTCATCAGAGGTATCGTCGGTGATTCCAGTCAACCACGATTGCGATTTGAAGTGTAGATACTCTTTCTTCTTGAATTTACCATCCAGAACCATAAAGAGTTGGGCGTATTCCTCCTTCAGGGTCGCTGGTATAAAATAGGCATCCTTTACCTTGAACTCTTCCTTCAAAAAGGAATACCCCTCTTCGGTCGTTTTCAATACATCGGTTTTTCTTAGGTTTGCGCAGGTGAATTTCATTTTGTTTGTGTATCGTACCTTTATATAGTGTCTTTTTCGTTTTTGGTGTGTTCGGTGTGTACTAGTGTGGTGTGTGTGACGGGCAGTGTGTCCTTCGCTCGAGGGGGGTCGGTTTGATGTCGGTTTCGGTATAAATTTCGGTCACGGATGATAGCAAGTAAAATCAAAAAATATAGGAGTGCAACTATACCAGATTCTATACCAAGTATATACATATCTAACAAAAACCCATAAGCACTCCATATGCACGCCGAGGTAAAATGTAGTATAATAGAATACGAATGAAGATCCCTAGTTGTATTTGCATGACGTACTTTCCATGCCTGTGGAACATTTCCTATCATCGACAATACGGCGCCGATACCCCCTAATATGTTTATATATAACATTTAAGTATAATAGAATTACGTATATAGTGTGTTTACTATAAATCGCTAGTATCGCGGTTTCTTCTCAGTTCATTTCTATACTGTGAGGAAGAAGTTGGTGCATCCTGCCTGTCTCTAAAATTAACTAGAATGTTTCGATACAATGATTCGTAGGTCATTTTGATATCCTGTACATTTCTGGCCCCGGTGATGACTATCTTACCGGATCGGAAGATCAGAAAGACCAGTTTCGGGTTGATACTGCGAAATATAAGACCCGGGAACAAATCCGGCGTAAAGGACACGTACAATCCAAATTTATCCGCTATGTCTTTCAATTTGATAGGGAAACCTGCGTTCGCCGAGGCTACCACATTCTGTATTTCAAAGTTTTTGAACATGACTGGGATCCCCAACTTTTGGAATATTCTCACGTATTTGCGCGCGGCTAGACGTGATTCCGTGGTGCTTTTGCTACCCGTGACGACCATATTGCCACTGGCAAATGCTAGGGCGGTCGTACGAGGCTCAATGGTTCTTATGGTTGCTGCTGCGAAGTTCTGGGGATTGAATTCGAGACAACCGAACCTGTTTGCTATCTCGTGTAAATTCAACCCTGACACGCCCAAACAAAAGGTACTCACCACATTTTGCAAATGAAATGGCGGGACCTTTACACTGGCATTGTTCTGCCCCAGTGTTTTGAAGTCTAGATTCTTCTTTTTTGCTTTTTTGGTTTTGGGCATCTTTTTGCGAATGTGAGTGTGTATATATACATATATACCTCCGGCGGTCGCTTGAAGCGCGGCGCAACCGAGTAAACCGATTACCGATGATACCGATTATACCAACTCGGTTAAATACTATGAACACACTATGGGCGCGCGCGTACAGAGTCAAACCAGTATATATTCATACCCGTAGGTACGTATACCATGGAAGAAGCCTACCGCAACCGGGCCATCGCCCTTTTGAAGGGAATTAAAGGACACAAGAAACTGGAAGAAAGAGCATGGAATCACTCTTCGAAACAGTATCCCCTGATCATAAGGCGTCTATGTGCAGGGATGTCCTTTGAGGAGGCCACGGCCATTTTGGAACCTATAGAAAAGAAAGAACAGAAAGAAGAAATGGTGGACGGTGATATTACCTGCCCGAAATGTAAAAGCAGGAAGGTACATCGTATAGAAAAGCAGACCAGATCCGCCGATGAGTCCGCCACGGTATTTTGTTACTGTTCAGAATGTGGCAAGAGGTGGAAATTTTAGGTATAAAATACTTTTTTATATTTATAAATGGAATCCTTTATAGTTGTAGCAATAATTCTTACATTATGTTGGGTTGGATATGGTGTATCCATGTGCCTATGTAAAGACACACAAGAGGACGAACCTATCCTGTCCAATAACATTTCTTACATTGAAATATAATCACAGACCATCTGTATATTTTGCCCTAGGTCTTGACTTGAATACATAACTTAAACGCTTGCATAACTTCTCGACCCTAGAGGGCTTTTTAGTGGTATTTAATGGTTCAAAATCATCGAATTCTTCATTATCGAGCTCGTCGTCGGTTATTTTAAATATTTCGCGCTCTGGCGATGGGTCTCGAGGCATTTTTAGAGTATATATATTGCATTTATACTTGAAAAAATGAGAGTGGTGAGTATAGATCCCGGATTGCGCAATTTTGGTTATGCCATCGTAGAGGATGGCAAACTCGTCGATTTCGATTCAATTTGTATATGGGATTTGGTACCCAAAAAGAAAAGATCTGACTATCCATTCATTGCACGTGTTCTGGTGGACAACACAGATGTATTTCGAGATGCCGATGTTGTCCTTATTGAAAGACAAATGCAATCGCGGATGAAAATGATTGCATGTGCACTACGTTGTTTCTTATGGGGTAAATCTAGAATGATTGCGCCCCTGTCGGTGAGGAAACATTTCAAGATTAGTACTGGTGTTTATCGCCAGAACAAGAAAGCAAGCAAGGATTATGTTCTCCGTTTCCTAGACGATAAACAAAAGAAAAAATACTCTGCCTCGAAGAAAAGAGACGATATGGCTGATGCCATTATACAAGCAATGTATTTCGTATCCATAAAATAATTATGTTAATTCAAACAAAAATTAGTATAAAATACTTTAGAACTATTTACATATGGATACGCCTCGGCCGAACCGCGAACAGCGCTTCCCCGGGGAATCACCTCAACCAGAGACTCAGGGCAGTACTTTCGACTGGAGGGATATCCTTCGTATTTTTAACAGCGCGTGTCTGGCTTGTACTGCTCTTCTTATCATAGTTGTGATCGTTCTCATCATCGCATGGCACGCTTAACTGGTCGCATGGCACGCTTAGCTGAATTAACTTTGTAAAAATATCCAGACGAGACATCAGCTCACGTGCCTTTTTTTCGATAATATTATTATCATACCGAGCATCGAAAGTCCTCCACCGTGTTACCCAGCCAGATTCATGAACGCTTAGTTTTAGTCTGGCTCGATCCACCGCATCCTGTAGCTCCGTCAAAGCTTCTTCAACCGATCTCTTGCTCTCATAGGCGGGATGCGTGTCATCCAGATCCTTGTATGCATGTAACATGGACTTAATGGTTTCTACCGTATGTGTTTCTCGTATATCCGGATCGGCATTGGAATTTAACATGTAATCGATTGCATAACTCGTGCCCCGAAAGAGTATATTTCGCCCAATGAAATAAGTCCCTGCTGCCGCCACCGGATAGTACATCACCCACGCCATTTACTTTACATAGGAAAATACATATATACGGTTATCTCGACAATGTTGGTTCATTATTGACTGTAGTTTTGACCCTTCTAATTGTACACAGACAGGCTTACTACCAAAAATAAGAAGTACAGAATCACTGAATGCCTTGTACACAACGAACATTACCTTTTCCGGGTTGGCACGACAGGTCGTTACTACCGCGCGTAGAGTCTTGTCGGGTATTTGGTTGTGATGTACGGCGTGCATGATTTGATCATAGGTTGCTTCAGAATGAACCGTCATAATATTTGTAGGTTTACCTTTTAATATTTCCATTTTTAAATACATTAAGTGTTATTTATACTGTCTCATCTTCCTTCGGAAACTCTTTCTTCATGTATTCCATGACCACCCGTTTTCCGCCATCGTACATACTCTTCATTTGCTCTGGTTTGATGTTGGTAAAATGTGAATACGATGCATCATCTGGTGAAAATATATTTATGGTCACAGTATCGTTGGCAAATGTGTTGCATGCTTTCTCACGTATCTCTTCGAAGGAAATATTCAAATATCGTGCCAGATCCATCAGGTCTCTATTCAGTGTACACAACATCTGGTCGGTCATTACCCGAAAAGACTCTTCAATCAATGGCAGATACCCTTCCGGTGTCATTGTCTTGAAGAAAAGCTCATAGCAGTTTATCGGGTAACATACCATAACATCTACGGTGCACCCCTGCGGATGTTCCCTTATAAATTCGAATATCTCTTGTACAGGTATAATGTGACGCATTCCACCATCCTGATATTTGTACTCGCCTATTTGGATGGCTGGGAATACAATCGGTACTGCCGAACTTGCTAAAATGGCCGTAGACAAGTTCTCGTAGAAGACTTCGTACTCGCACCTATCCTTGTTATAGGCACCGACCGTAAGAGGAGTAAAGGCCAGCTCCTCATTGAATTGCTCTTCAATAATCTTTTTCATAGGTTCATTGGAGTATAGAGAATCATAGTACCATAGAGCATCTATAGCATTGATGTAGAAGCCCCAACGTGTATGAGGTTCGACTACATGAAATCCGCCTAGATCAAACATGTCTCGTGCTTTTTCCATACGACTATCGAAGTTATTCGGAGTAGTCTGGGATACCAACCCTCCTACTATAGCACCAGCACTGATGCCAGATATTTGTTTCCAATCTATGCGATCTTTACCACCAGCCTTGTATAATCCGTGTAACATACCGACTAGGACGGCGCCTCGGTCACCACCAGCCGACAAGGCCAACAATGTAGGTCCAGTACGTTGTGCCATATACAACAGACCAACCGAGTTTATATATGACTATAAATTACAAACCGCGCAAAGTAAAATGCAACAATCCTTTTACGAAGAGAAACAATCACTGGACAAACAGAGAGAAAACGCGGATCTCTTGTACAAATGTTTCATGTCCGAAGATACCACAGCCGTCGATACCATCATACGAGAGATACGAGACCTGACACTCGCAGAGTTCCCACAGGGTAGCGAAAGACTGCGGAACATGTTGAATAGAGCATTGGAAGACAAATCTCGGATTGCAAAGCATGGTGCACTGTTGTTTGGTCTCTACTTAACACCGGATTATGCCAACCGTCTGGTACAAGAAGGCAAGGTAGAACCGATGCGGTTTCGATATTACTACACGACGCACCTGCCTGACATGTGCCAAAACCATCTAAACGGAAAAGCGAAGTTTGATTCGTTACAAGCATTTGTAGAAGAAGCAAGAGTAAGGTATATTATTATATAATTATAATTTTATCTATCGAAATGTATTGAATACTCTGTCCATCAACAATACACCTACGCCATAATTACAGGTTTGATATTTATGATGCTTTGTATGTGCTCCTCCATGAATACCACTATGTGCCACTACAACGTTTATCGAGGTTACAATTGTCCATAGTAAGGCAACTGTTAAATTTGCCCGCACGATAAACATTGGTAGGACAGTCGAAGTCAGGTTGATACATAGATGTTCCAATGGGTGCGAGTATAGTCCCGCACAGGCGATAGGGGGGTCGTACCTGTGATGTTGTTCATGTACGTATGAATACAGGGTCTTGTTCCAGTGGAAAATACGATGACAGACATAAAAGATTACATCGGTCAAAATAACCATTGCTGGTATTTGCCATAAACCGTGATATGATGCAATTGATTCTGGGTAGTATAAAAATAAAAACCAATACAAGGGTGTCACTACAAATTGATTGACAAGTACGTTTTTGACGACATACCAACTCTCTTCTTGCCATTGATTGAACCGATATGTGTAAAATAAAACTGTTGACCAGTAACAAATTACATGTGTGAAGAACAGGTAGTAGATTATACTTTCCATTTGAAAAAATAATACCACACTTATATACCTCGATTGTAGGGACTATTCAGCTTACGATGCAACCGGTACAATGCATATCAAATTAAAGTCTGTATATCAATACATTTGTTTCCTTTAAATGGATAGCAATCTAGCCGTTAGTGGTATCACATCGAGTATTTTTGGTATAGTTGTAATACTTCAAGGACTAGTATTTAATTTTCTATTTGCTGGTATGTTTGGTTGCTGCTGTTTTACAGGATGCTGTAATTGTTATACCGCCGGTTTAATGTTCGTTGCCGCTATGACCTTCGCGCATGAGATATCTACTTCTACTCTATGTATAGAAAACTTTGAACCTATTAGCGAAAATAAAATTTACGAAGAAAAAAATGGAGAGTGTTATGAATATGATAAAGGGTGGACAATTGCTTTTAGCGTTATTTATTACATTGGAATCGGTGCATTTGTGCTTGGCGTTGGCCTTTATGGTTTAGACTATCTATGTTCAGCAACTGAAGATTCTGAAAAACCTCAAGAATCTGAAGAGCCCACAGAGGAAGAAATTGGTCCTAGAGTCACCGAGTTTAAATTTTAATAAGTTCTCTATATAAGAAAAATATATCTACGTAATGAACAAAATAACTAGACAAGAAGTAGAGATTTGTCTCCGCAAGGGGGACAAGAAACAGAGCAAAAGAGATACCTCGTGGTTATCTCTCTACAAGGATATATGTGTACAGTACATCAAACAGGACAATAGGTATAAAATTATAAATTTATATAGATTACCCTCTTTATAAACTGAACATTGAGTATACCCAAACAAAATAACATAGCCATATGCACGAAAGAGTTGGTTTCATAGAATAAAATATGTAGGTTAAGATTGTAGAGTACAGCCAACCCAACGAAAGAGAACAAGTACCTCATTTCATAGATTTAAAGTCCTATTTATATTAAGGTTTTTCTACCCCCTACCTACTCCCAGAAATAAAACATTTTTTTGTCAATTTAACTCCACATGCTGTGTGCATGTTAATAATATAGGACAATATGTGTACTTATTAATGTAGATATAAAAAATATGTAA
>MDTA01029010.1_pt1 | contig 12191 bp, 8 predicted proteins | sample 811151 | NCBI WGS metagenome assembly MDTA01 (sample SAMN05326648, study PRJNA326480) | marine metagenome | isolation source: seawater | place: Indian Ocean: South | collected 2010
CACACTAGCGGACTCAATACGGTCACACTGGCTAGGGAAATCAGGGGTTTAGGTTGTAAAATAATTATTATATAACAAGGATTAACGAAATGAGGTTCAAGGCACCTGGCAACAGAACGCCCCTTAAATTTTAAAAATGCATTTTATTAATAAAAAAAAAGTATTCATAATTTTAATAATTTTTCTTATAGGTGGAATTTTTGAATTATTTTCATATTTTTATTTTAAACTTAACGACTTAGAAAATCTTAAAAACTATAATGAAAAACGCAAAGGAAATCTTGGTTTTGTTTATAATAAAGACTATGGAATTGTTGTGCCTAAACCAGGCACAAAAAAAGTTTTAAATAAAAATTAATATAAAGATGAGTATATTGCGAAGGATATTTTTAAAAAAGGAATAGGAATTTGGGACAACGAAATTGATTTAAAAAGGGAAGTAAAAATGGCTGCTCTTGGGGACTCTTTTACAGTTGGTATAGGAGCAATCGACCCAATTAATAAAAATATTTTCTCTTTGATAGAACAGAACGAAAAGAAATTTAACATAATTAATTTGGGTGGAATGGGAAAAAGTATCAATGATCAAAAATACTTTTATGATCAGATAAAAAAAATAATTGAGCATGATTATTTAATTTATAATTTTTTTGCTGGAGGAGATTTTACTGATAATTTAAATGACTATTCAAGTAGTTTCTATATAAGAAATATATATAAAAATTTTTCTGATAAAGAATTACAAAATTTTATTAACAAACTTAATATAACAAATGGATATAAATACCATTTGGAATACCTGGCTAATAATGATTTTAAAATTTATAGCATCTACTTTGGTCTAAAAATATATGATATGATAATATTACAAACAAACTATTATTTTAGATCAAATATTTTAAATTACGGAAAAAATAACTTTAAAAAATATCCTCAAGATCTTGGAAGATTAAAAACTGTTTCTGATAGTAATTATCAATTGTACACAGAGTCAAAGAAAACTTGGAAAATTATATGTCAAAAAAAATACTGTTTTGAACATGAGGCTGTTTTTGAAAATAAACAAAAAAAGACAAAGATAATTAAAAATACTGTTGATCTTATTAATAATTTTAATAAAGAAACAATAAATGATAAAAAGTCTTTTATTTTAATACTTCACCCTTCTGCAAGAAACTTTTATAGCAAAAAAATTTCAAAGGTTGATTATAACGAAATGAACGAAATACTAATAAATAATTTAAATAAGAATATTAAGGTTATAAATTTATCGAAATATTTAATTAATTATCAGACTTTAAATCCAGATGAAGTTATTTTTTGGAAAAGAGATGGTCATTATACTCCTCGAGGTTATGAGATATCATCTGAATTTGTAAAAGAAAAATTAAAACAAATTATTTTTAAATAATTTTTATTTATATCTATTTTACAATTTATAATATATTTAAAATACCATGAAAGAAAAATCGCTTATCATCAAAAAAATTTTGATATTAATTTATTTATTCTTTTTATTATCTTTAATAACTTACATTTTTAGCTTTTATTCAATTTCAAAAGGTAAGGTATATGATGTTTTTTGGATAAAAAAAATTCAGGAAAATCTTTACTGGCACGGCTTTATAAAATCATTTCCTTGCAATAAACATGATCCAAAACTTGTTTATATTCCAAAAGTAGGAAAGTGCAGCTTTAAAAATACCGAATTTGATACAACATTAACATTTACAAAATATTTTAGAGAAAACCAAAATAATATTAAATTTAACGAAAACTTATCTCCTATTGCGGTATTAGGAGACTCAGTTTCTATGGGCTGGGGTGTAGATGATAATCAAACTTTTTCTTCTATTTTGGAAAGAAATCTAAAAAGGAAAGTTTATAATTTTGGAGTAGGAGGATATGGTACGCACAGAGAGATTTTAAGATTTTTTAATAGCCCGTACTATAAGTTAATAGATACAATTATTATTCAATATCATATGAATGACATTGATGAAAACTATCATTTTGATGAAAAAAAAATATACGGAAAAGAATATGATTTTAATTCTTTGATGGATATTAATGAAATGAGCGGAACTAAAAAAGCTTTATTCGCATTAAGGAGATTTAAAAGTTCTTTTAGAATGCTTTATCGAGAAATTAAATCAATATTTTACGAAAGCGAAAAACCTGGATTTGAAAGACACTTGAATGGAATTTTAAGAATACTTAAAAAATATAATTATTTAGATGGTAAAAAGATTATAATTTTTTATGTGAACAGCCATAATATAAAATTTAAAGATTACGAAGTGAAAAGTTATAAGAATATTGATTTTATAGATGTAAACTTAATAGATAAAAAACATTATTTTGTTTTAGATGATCATCCAAATGTTGATGGGCACGCTGAGCTTGCTAATCAATTAACCAAGATAATTACAACAAAAAACTGGTAAGAGAAAAAAATTAATTAATTTTTTTTATTTAATAAATTTCCCTAAATTTGGTTCAAAATAATTTGGCCCCTTTAGTACTTTTCCCTGATCATTGTATATGGGTTTTCCATTTTCCCCTAGTTTACTCATGTTTGATCTTTGTACTTCATCAAAACATTTGTCTAAATCTATACCAAACGCATGACCAGCTCCATATGTTACATACAAAATATCAGTTAGCGAATCGGCTACTTCCTTTAGGTTTTTTTCCTTGAGGGCCTGTTCAAATTCATCTAGTTCCTCTTTTATTAAATCATATCTTAACTTTATTATTTTATCTGATGGAAATTCTGCTTTTGTCTTAACTTCTTGAGCAAAAGTTTCCATAAATTTTTTTACACTAGTAAAGTTTGTCATAAAATCTCCACAGTTAATTTATAAATTATTTACAATTTTCTATGTATAATATAACTTGGTTACATTAATGAAATATAGAACGGAATTTGATTCTATAGGCAAAGTTAAAGTTCCTGGTGATAAGTATTGGGGCGCCTCAACTCAAAGATCAAATAAGTATTTTGATATTGGTGATTTTCTTGTAAGACCAATTCTCATTCAATCAATCGCCATTGTAAAAAAAGCAGCAGCAATTGTTAATGCAAGAAATGGTGACTTGGACAAAAAAATAAGTAGATATATTGTTAAAGCTGCCGATGAAGTAATAAGTGGCAAACTTGATAGTCATTTTCCATTAAAAGTGTGGCAAACCGGATCTGGAACCCAAACCAATATGAATGTTAATGAGGTAATTGCAAATAGAGCTATTGAAATGATGGGTGGTAAAATGGGAACGAAAAAACCCATACATCCAAATGATCACGTAAACAAATCTCAATCAACTAATGATGTATTCCCTACAGCAATGCATGTGGCGATAGCAATGAAAACAAGAAACAAACTTCTTCCTTGTCTTAAATTATTAGAAAAAGAATTAAATAAAAAAATTGGTCAATTCAGCAAGATAGTTAAATTGGGTAGAACACATTTGCAAGATGCTACTCCATTAACCCTAGGTCAAGAATTTTCAGGTTATCACTCTCAATTAAAAAAGTGTATTATAAGAATAGAGAGAGCTTTAGGGGAAATACATTATTTAGCTCAGGGTGGGACGGCTGTTGGAACTGGATTAAATACTAAAAGAGGTTTTGACAAAAAAATTGTTAAAGAAATAAAAAAAATAACAAAAATTCCATTTAAACCAACAACAAACAAATTTGCTGCTTTAGCATCTCATGATCCAATCGTTAATTTTTCTGGAACAATGAACACCACCGCAGTATGTCTAATGAAAATTGCAAATGATATAAGATTTCTTGGATCTGGACCAAGAGCTGGTTACGGAGAACTTATATTGCCAGAAAACGAACCTGGTTCATCTATAATGCCTGGTAAAATAAACCCTACACAATGTGAAGCTGTCACGATGGTTTGTGTAAAAGTAATTGGTAATCACAATGGTATAACTATGGCCGGCTCTCACGGTCACTTTGAACTAAACGTTTTTAAACCTCTTATTATACATAACATTTTGCAATCAATAAATATTATGGCTGACTCTTCTAAGGCTTTTGCAAATTATTGTATAAAAGGTTTAAAGGCCGACAAAAAAAGAATAAAATCTCTTTTGGACAATTCTTTAATGTTAGTCACGGCTCTCTCTCCAAAAATTGGTTATGACAATGCAGCGAAGATTGCAAAACTTGCACATAAAAAAGGAACTACATTAAAAGAAGAGGCTATAGCTTCTGGACTAATAAATGAGAAAGAATTTTTGAAAATTGTTGATCCAGCAAAAATGATTAAACCAAATAAATAGTTAGCAGCTTATATTGTTAATAAACCTCTTTTAAAAATTTTTTTGCTTTAAAAAAATCAAACAGTCCTAAAACTCCATCGTCCATAACATGTTCATTAAATGCATTAGCTATAACCACGGCTTCTTTTTCACCAACTTTTTCATTATTATTTTTAATTATTCTGTTAAAATTTATTTTATTTGTATGAAGATTAATGCTTCCCTCTACAAATAATGAATTTTTATTTTGTTTAACATCATAAAGTCCGAACTTTCTAAAAAATTTAACAGCATCTTTAGTAATAAAATTCATGTTAAATTTTATCTTTGGCTTTTTGCCGTCACTTAAAATTGAAATATTAGATTTTATTGTTGTTTTTCCAGGTAAAAAAGCTGAAATTTTTTCAACTCTTATATCGCCATTTTCAAAAATTAAATTCATTTTGGCGTCTTTAATCTTGCCGAAAAAAGAGTCAGTACTTCGAAGTGTTATATTAAATCTTCCATTAATTTTTTTACTTATTCCCCCTCTTTGAAAAATCGGATAATACATTAAAAGTCGTCTTAAATTTATTTGATTTATACCCAAATTGAGATCAAAATAAAAATTGTTATCAAAGGAAATTTTTCCATCTATTTTTGAATTAAGAAATTTATTCCTCAAATAAGAGTTAGAAATAATAAAATCGTCCTTTCCTTTAAAATTTAATAAAACTATACTTTCTAAAACTTTTAATTTTAATTCTCCTGAAAAATTCTTAAAAGTAGTTGTTCGATCAAACTTAATATCTAATGATTGGTTTAAATTAGGAAGATTTATTTTGAGATATTTCTCCTCACCTTCTATATTAACAAATTTACCTTTAATTTTATTTTTAGAAAAAATAGTATCTACATTTATTTGATGTTTATTATTCCCGAACTTTTCTTCAAAATTAATATTTTCAAACATAACTTTATTTCCCTGTTCATCTATAAAAAAAATTTTGGATTTTATAAAATTAATAGTATTTTTCTTATTTAGAGTAAAATAATTGAAATATTTTTTAAAATTTCTAGAATAAATCTTTATTGTTTGGTCTTTAATTAAAATTTTTTTTAACTCAAATCTTTTTAAATTTCCAATCTTTAATGGTGAAACTAAAATAGATATTTTTTTTATTTTGATTTTATCCTTTGTGGACTCTCCAAAATCTAGACTAACATCTTCAATTAAAATTCTTGGAGTCGGTAGAATGCTGTATGATATATTTCCATTTATCTCAGTTATAAGACTAAACGCAGAATTAATTTTCTTTTCTAGATTTTGCTTTTCTGCTTGATAGTCAAAGTATATTGGTTTTACAAAATATATAATAACAAACAATACAGATATAATACCAATTGACATAAAAAATTTTTCTTTATTTAAGGACTTTTTTAACTTGTAAAAATTTGTTTTATTCAACCAGGATTTGATAATTTTGTGCGCTGAAGTTTTCATTGCGTTGTTTTATAAGCAGTATAATGTAAAAATAAAGCGCTTTATAATGAAAGAAAAAAGAAATTTTCTTGAAGAATTGAATGAACAACAAAAAAATGCTGTTCTTAATGTAAACGGCCCAACGCTAGTTGTCGCGGGTGCAGGCTCTGGAAAAACCAAGGTTTTAACTTCAAGATTGGCATACTTAGTTGAACAAAAAAAAGCTTGGCCCAATCAGATACTTTGTGTGACTTTTACCAACAAAGCGGCAAAGGAAATGAGGGATAGAGTTTTAAAAATTTTAGGAGGAAAGGTAAATTATCTTTCTTGGTTAGGAACTTTTCATGCAATTAGTGTCAAATTTTTAAGACGACACGCCGAAGCCATTGGTTTAAAAAGTAATTTTACAATTTTAGATACAGAAGATCAAAAAAAATTAATAAGAAATATCTCAAAAGCAGAAAACATTGATGCAAAAAAAATCTCACCTCAATTTATACTAGCTTTAATAGATCAATGGAAAAATAAGGGTCTGCTTCCTGAAGAAGTAAAATTGTCTAAAAAACATATTTTTGAAAATCAAATTTTAAAAGTTTATAAAATTTATCAATCTAAAATTAGAGATTTAAATTCTTGTGATTTTGGAGATTTAATTCTTTATTGTGTAAAATTATTTGAAAAAAATGATGATATAAGAAAAATTTATGCAAATAATTTTAAATATATACTTGTAGATGAGTATCAGGACACAAATTTTATTCAAAATAAATGGCTTCAATTAATTGTAAATGAAAATCAAAATATATGCTGCGTTGGTGATGATGATCAATCAATTTATAGTTGGAGAGGAGCAGAAATAAAAAATTTCTTGCAGTTTGATAAAGTTTATCCAAACTGCAAAATTTTCAGATTGGAGCAAAATTATAGATCTACTAAAAATATCTTGGATACTGCATCTTTTTTGATTTCTCACAACAAAGATCGTCTAGGGAAAAAACTTTGGTCTGAAAGCGAAAAAGGTGATTTAGTCAAATTGAATTGTTACAAAAATGGAAAAGAAGAGGCGCAGGGAGTTGGTAGCATAATTGAGCAAGATCTAAAAAAAAAACACTCCTTAAATGAGATTGCAATACTTGTCAGAGCTATATATCAAACAAGAGAGTTCGAGGAAAGATTTCTTAAAATAGGAATAAATTATAGAATTGTTGGAGGTATTAAATTCTACGAAAGAGCCGAAGTGAAAGATGCGATTTGTTATTTAAGAATTATAAATCAAAAATTTGATGATTTAGCTTTTGAGAGAATTGTTAACACGCCTCGAAGAGGAATTGGTGAAGCTACAATAAAACAGCTTTATGAATTTTCTTCTAAAAGTAAAATTTGTCTTGAGGACTCTGCTCGTAAATTAATTGAACTAAATAAACTTAAACCTAAAACAAAATACTTAATGAAACATCTTCTTGATTTGATAACCAAATGGAGATCTGATCTTAAAAAAAATAAACATTATGATCTATTAAAAATTATTTTAGATGAGTCTGGCTATTCAGCAATGTTAAAAAATAAAAAAGATTTAGAGAATGAAAATAGATTAGAAAATTTAAAAGAACTTTTAAGAGCGATGCATGATTATGATAATTTACAAGGATTTTTAGAACACGTTGCTTTGGCCACATCAATTGATCAGGAATGGGACGATGAGAAGGTTAATATCATGACGATGCATGCTGCAAAAGGTTTAGAATTTAACTCCGTATTTTTACCAGGTTGGGAAGAGGGTTTGTTTCCTCACCAAAAATCTTTAGAAGAAAAAGGAGACTTTGCTTTGGAGGAAGAAAGAAGATTAGCTTATGTGGGAATTACTAGAGCTAGAAAAAAAGCTTTCATATCTTTTGCCATGCAAAGATCATGGCATGGAGAATGGATGGATAGCTTGCCATCGAGATTTGTTGGTGAACTTCCTGAAGAGGGAATAGAAAAAAATCAAGAACCTTTAAAAGAAATTTCTGATGACTTTGATTTTAACCAGGATAACCTATTAGGAGACAATGATGAATACAGAAGCCCAGGATGGGCCAGACTAAAAAAAAAATTACTTAAATAATGATTATAATAATTCGGGCGGTTTTGAATGAAAACTTTTAAAAAATTATTTAAAAAATACAAGATCGATGGGTATATAGTTCCTAAAAATGATGAATATTTTAATGAATACGTAAATTCATCTAATGATAGACTAAGATTTATTTCTAATTTTTCCGGCTCAGCAGGATTTGCAATAGTATTAAAAAATAAAAATTACTTATTTGTAGATGGAAGATATACAATCCAAGCTCATTATCAATCGGGTAAAAAATTTAAGATTATAACAATCCCTAGCAAATTGCCAAAAGACATACTAAAAACTAATAAAAAAATTGTTCTTGGTTTTGACCCACAGCTGCATACCGAAAAACAATTGGATTCTCTCTTTAAAATTAAAAATGTTGAACTAAAATCTATTAATAAAAACCTAGTGGACATGGTCTGGTTTAACAGGCCGAAAGTAACAATAAATCCATTCTTTTCAATTTCGTCAAAAAATGCAGGTGCAACTAGTGTAAAAAAAATTGGACAAGTAAAAAATTTACTTTCCAAAAATAAAGTTGATTATTTATTGGTAACTGCCCCTGAAAATGTTGCATGGATTTTAAATATTAGAGGTAACGACTCCTCATATTCCCCTGTTCCAAACGCTAGATTATTAATAAGCAAAAGTGGAGATATCAATCTATTCGCAAACCCAAAAAAATTAATAAAACTAAAAAAAATTAAAGTACCATTAAATGATGAAAAAGTAACTGAAAGAATCCTAAATCAACTATCAAAAAAAAGAATTTGGATAGATAGTTTTTCTTGTTCATTTTTTTATAAGAATTTATTAGTGAGAAAAAATGAAATTGTAGAAAAAATAGACCCAATACATTTTTTTAAATCAATCAAAAATAGTACTGAAATAAATAATATAAAAAAAAGTCATTTAACTGATGGTATAGCATTAACTAAATTTCTATTCTGGTTAAAGAAAAACTTTAAAAAGAAAAAAATTACTGAAATATCAGCCCAAAAAAAGTTAGAAAGTTTTAGAAAAATGAATCCTTCTTATAAATTTCCAAGTTTTAATACTATTTCAGGATCGGGACCAAATAGTGCTATCATACATTACAAAGCATCTAAAAAGACAAATAGGATTTTAAAAAAAGGTGATCTATATCTTGTAGACTCAGGAGGCCAGTATTCTTTTGGAACTACCGACGTAACTAGAACAGTATCCTTGGAAAATAATTCAAGCTATGTAAAGGAAATTTATACCCGTGTTTTAAAGGGACATATTGCTGTTTCAAATTTTAAAATTAAAAAAAATTCAACAGGATCTCAGGTTGACTATAATGCAAGAAAATTTTTAAAAAAAATAAAATTAGACTACCCACACGGTACAGGTCATGGGGTTGGGTATTTTTTAAATGTGCATGAAGGTCCTCAATCCCTATCAAAAAATAATAAGGTAAATCTAAGAAACGGAATGGTTGTGTCTAATGAGCCAGGCTATTACAAGCAAGGTGCGTTTGGTATAAGAATTGAAAACCTTATTTATATTAAAAAAAATAAATTTAAAGAATTAACTATAGCCCCAATTGAAAAAGACTTAATAAATAAAAAATTCTTAAATAAATCAGAAATAAAATGGTTTAACAAATATCATAAAAAAGTGAAGAAAAGTTTGTCTAGATTTATGAATGCTCATGAAAGAAGAGAGCTTATAAAAGCCTGTTCACCTATCTAATAAATCATACCAGTTTTCTTCTGTCATCAAATCAACTTTGAGATCTTTAGCTTTATCAATTTTCTTTTTTGTAGGTTTTGAATTTCCAATTACAAGAAAATCTAATTTTTTAGATACTGAACCAAGAATTTTTGCACCATTTTCCTCTGCTAAAGCTTTTGCCTCAGACCTACTCATTTTTTCAAAGCCACCCGTAAACATTATATTTTTATTACTAAGCTTTCCCTTTTTATTTATTTTTTTAAAATCACTTATTTGTAGAACAGACATTAAGGATTGAATAATATTAGAATTTTTTTGATTAGAAAAAAAATCTTCTAAAGACTGAACTTGGGTATCTCCGATTCCATCAAGATCATATAAATTCTTTAAAATATTTTTTCTTTTTGTAAGGTTAAATAATTCTGAAAATTTTTTATCTGTACTAAAAAAAGATGCCAAAATTTTTGCATTTTCTTGTCCTATGTGTCTGATGCCTATCGAGTAGATGAATCTTTCAAGGCTTATGTTTTTTGACACATTAATAGCTTCTTTTAAATTTTTTATTGAGAGTTTTCCCCAACCCTCCAGTTTTTCTATTTTTTCATAATTAAGACGAAAAATATCAGTTGGTTCTTTTATAAATTTTAGTTTCCAAAAGTTATCTATTACCTTTTTGCCTAAACCTTCAATATCGAAGGCATCTTTTGAAACAATGTGTTTTAATTTTTCCCGCGCAGTAAAATCACATTCATAACCTCTGATGCATCTTCTCACGGCATCCTTTTTTTTTGTTGTTAAACTAATTTCTTTTTTTGTGGGATGACCACATAAACATTTATTTGGAAAAATAAATTTTTTATTATTTTTTTTTCTTTTAGATTTATCTACAGATAAAACCTGGGGAATAACATCGCCTGCTCTTTGAATTGTTACCGTGTCACCTACTCTTATATCTTTTCTATTAATTTCGTCTTCATTGTGCAAAGTTGCGTTTGACACAACCACCCCACCGACAGTAACAGGGTCAATTTTTGCTACTGGAGTAATTGCACCTGTTCTTCCTACTTGAATTACTATGTCCTTAATTTTAGAAAAAGCTTTAACCGATGAAAATTTATAAGCAATAGCCCATCTCGGCGAATTAGAGGTTGAACCAAGTCTGTGTTGAAAGTTTAAATTGTTTACTTTATAAACTATTCCGTCCACATCATAATCTAAGGTTGATCTAATTTCCTCTAATTGCTTATGATTTTTTTCTATGTCTTTTGAGGAACTAATAATTTTACAATATGGGTTAACAGGAAAACTCCATTTTTTTAGCTTTATGAGTAAATCAGATTGATTTTTAAAAATTGTAGAGCTTATTTCTCCAACACCATAGGCAAAAAATTTTAAAGGAATTTTTTTCGTTTCTTTTGAATCTTTTTGTCTTAAAGACCCGCCGGCAGCATTTCTTGGGTTTGCAAATTTATCTTTTAATTTTTCAAAATCCTTTTTGCCTATATAAACTTCTCCTCTAACTTCAATAATTTTTGGAGAATCAAATAATTGTTTTGGTATTTCTTTTATGGTTATTAAGTTTTCAGTTATATTTTCTCCAAAAGTACCGTCGCCCCTTGATAGACCATAAACTAATTTTCCATTTTCATATCTTAAAGAGGCAGATATACCGTCTATTTTAGGTTCGGATGAAAATTCAATTTGTGATGAGATGTTTAAAAAGTTTTTTACCTTTTTTTCAAAATCTATCATGTCTTTATTATCAAAAGCGTTGGAAAGCGAAAGCATTGGTTTTGAATGTTTAATTTTTTCAAATTTTTCAGATGGTTTAGATCCAATTATATTTTCAAAATCTTTAATTTTTTTTAAACTGGGATATTGTTTTAATAGAGAGATTAATTCTTTTTTTAATTTATCAAAATGAAGATCAGAAACAACGGGGTTATCTTTTTCAAAGTATGCTTTGTTGTATTTGAGTAGTTTATCAATTTTATCTTGATATAATTTTTTAATTTTTTCCAGATCAGTCATTTATACTTAATAATTTTTTTAAAGTTCGCCTTACCAAACTTCCTTCCTCATTTTCCTTTTTAATTTTATTTATTGTTTTATAATCTGCATTTAAAACTTTGTAAGACCTTTCGTACCATTTGCTTGAATTATAATTGTAACCTAATAAGGCAGCAGCTGCTTTCGATTCACCCTCAAGACCAATTCTATGATATATTTCAACTAATCTAAAAAGAGCCTCTTCTACAAAAATTGTATCGTCATATTTTTCTACTATTATTTTAAGACGTTTGATGGCTGGTATCCATTTTTCATTATTAATATAATATCGTGCTATAGATATTTCTTTTGCTGCCATCTGATTTATAATTAAATCAAGTTTAAATCTTAAGTCCATAGCGTAATCGGTGTCTGGGTATTTTTCTAAAAACGATTCAATTGTGCTTTTTGAAAGAAGAAGTGGCTCTATATCTTTTTTTTCATCAAGTATCTGTTCATAATAACTTATGGCTATCAAGTAATGTGCATAATCTATGTTGGGGTCTGCTGGGTAAATTTTCTTAAATCTTTTTAAATTTATAATAGCTTCATCATAAAAATTTATGGCATACATACAATAACTTGACATCAATG